>OBKR01000051.1_pt1 | contig 145424 bp, 116 predicted proteins | sample 1518991 | NCBI WGS metagenome assembly OBKR01 (sample SAMEA2452117, study PRJEB22498) | human gut metagenome | biome: human feces; feature: human gut; material: feces | place: Australia | collected 2012
GATTTATTGTCATACAATAAATCCCCAAACATCTCGATAAATCGTGATTTTACTAGTTCATCAAGCTGTTTGAGTTGTTCTTTTTTTGATAAAATAGCTTTATTTAACTGTGTTAAAATCTCTACCGCAGCAGATTGCACCTCTGGTGTCGGGATATTAATATTTAAATCATCTATATTTTCTGACTTAATATTGTTTATATTAGCCCCGATACTACTTGATGCTATTTGCTCCCGATATAGCTTTGAAGAAAAAAATACTCTGATGAAATCTTTATTAATTCCGACAACATCATTTATTCGTAACGCTTTGCAAAATGCTCCAAATGATATTACTTTTGAATATCCGGTAAAAATACTGGCTTTTCCCACTAACGCCTTACTGCCGCTTGATGTGCAAATTACAATATCTCCGGCTTGAAGTTTTTGAGCTTGTTTAACTTTTTCTGATTTTACATAAATCAAATCATCATAAACCATACCGTCATCTTGAATATTATTAGCTCGCAAAATTGGTATTCCATTGGTTGCATCTGTGACATCTGTTGGCTTATAAGAAACCCCACGAAGTTGCGTAACAAATTCTTTTATTTTACACTTTGACATTACGCTACCTCCTGACAGATAAATCGTGATTTTTATATCTATTTAAGTAAAAACCTAAGCATTTAAAAGGCTTCACTCTCTAAGACATAAGCCAATATAATAATACACTAAGTTAAATTGTTTTAGAGGTACTGTTTCGCGAAAATCTTATATTCTTCTTTTTGATTGTTAACTGTTATTTTTCTAAGATCTATATGTCACTATTGAATTTTTTAGTATGAGGGATTGCAACGTCCCAGCTCACTTTTGAGCCGACTTCATATTAACAACGTGTAATAAAATGTCAAATATTATGAGGTGGCAGAATCATTTTTATAATTGAATAAATTACGGGGCGGAAACAGCGCCCCATAATTTATTCAATTCTCAAACTAACTCCACCACCCTTTTGTGTGCAAATAAATTGAATACAATGAGTCGTTACATTGACTTATTATCTAATATAAATTTTATAATAAGTCCTTGTTTATCCAACGTTCCAGGCTGACCGCCTTTTAAGAAAATAAAAAACTTATTATAATTTCAATAAATCTGATGTTTTTATAATGAGAAAGGAACGTTTTTATGGGAATCGGAAAACAAGCAAAAATTCTTACCAATAAACAGCAGGAACTGCTTTTAACCTATCTTGAAAAATCCAGATATCCTTTAAGAAATAAGGTAATGCTCTTGTTCAGCTTCAAAGCTGGATTACGAGCAAAAGAAATTGCAGCTGTTACTTGGTCTATGGTTTGTAATGCTGATGGAAAAATCGGAACAGAAATAAATTTGACAAACAATGCTTCGAAAGGGAACTACTCTGGAAGAATAATCCCGTTAAATAAACAATTGAAAAATCTTTTGGAAAGATTGTTGTTGCAAAAACAGGAAAAGCTCAACTTCTGTCTGGAAAATCATATTATCGATAGTGAACGAGGACGCAAAACCAGTCCACAAGCTATTGTTAATTGGTTTTCAAAATTATATAAAACCGTAGGAATAGATGGTTGCTCATCTCATAGCGGACGGCGGACATTCATAACTAATGCTGCAAAAAACATTTGCCTTGTCGGCGGTAGCCTCAATGATGTCCGCTTACTTGCCGGGCATGCTTCTTTAGCAACTACCCAACGATATATTGAATATAATACAGATGCACACAAAAAGGTGGTGGAGTTAGTTTGAGAGAAATTACCTTGCCATAAATTATTTTTAGAAGAGTCCGCACTAGATATAAAAGCTTGGACTCTTCTAAATAACCTAAATATTCTAAATTTTGTTTTCTTTGTCGTCTTCATCCTTTTTAAGCAAATCTGGATGAACAAAATATTTAAGTGTCTTATGACCTATCGCCAATGGTCGGCTTATAATATTACGAGAAATTAAATTTCGTAACATTTTATCAATTTTATCGACTTTGATTTTATCTTTAAAGGCATAGGTCAAATCTTTTTTGAAAAAGAATCCTCGTTCCTGTAACAAGACCCACTCGATTAATTCCTCCAAAATTTTGTCATCTTCATCAAATTTAGCCTCGTTATATGCTTTTAGAGCGTGTTTTAATAAGAGTTTATATAAATTAATTGCCCTCCTGACGGTATCAAGTGAAATTGTTTTCCCTGTCCCCCCTTCCGCCAGATGAAGCAAACCGGACAAACGTCCAAGTTGGGCAGACATTTTACACGACCACGTCGCTATTTTATGGTATTTTCCATCAACAGCTAAATGTCGTTCCAAACGCTGAACACATTTTACAATAGCTCCATAACCGTCCGGTGATAAAGATAAAACCTGAGGGGCTTCACCCATCGGTACATCAAGAAAACTTTTAATAAATTTATTGTATTCATTGATGATGTCTTCTTGTATTGGCATTCCGTTATGAGTTCTGTACCCGATATTACTTTGAGGATACCACATCAAAAAGCGTTCCAGCAGTCCAAATCCTGAAAAAGATTTTTTTGCCGATATTTTATTCAGAACAGCTGGTTGAGCAAGGACACAGAAAGTCAATAGCGGTTCAAGATTTATTTCGCACTCACGGCGTTTCATTGAAATATTACCCTTATCCCACCCTTTAAGCAAAACATCAATGTTGGCAATGTTGTTTGTGTAAAGACCTCCAAGGACATCAAAAATAGACCCCTCATCGGAAATAATCGCACATTGGCCATTATGGTCATTTAAGAAGGCTAACAAAGATTCTGGTGTTGTGTCATTTAAGATAATTTTAGGTACAACATCAATCTTTTGAGCCGTGGTTTCCAGCGTCATCATTTCATCAATGATAGCATCCGGATGCTGAGCCTGTTTAGCTCGCTTTCTTAGGTCTGCCAATTTTTCCTGTATTAAAGAAGCCTCAAGTTCCTGTTTACGGATTTTGGGCAACCAAACTTCTTTTTGAGATTTTTCCCACTCATATATTGGTCGACTTAATATAGAGAGTACCGGACTTTTTCTTGTTCCCGGAGCGGAAAATGCCAAAAAATATAAATTGCAGGGGACTGAAAAAGTGTCTGTCAACCGAACTTCAAATTTTCCTTGCACTGCAGCAGCTAACATACCTAATGCGGTTAAGTAAACCATACCTCGCGAAACCTCAAGATTTTGGCAAATATTAGATACAACAGGTTGAAGTTTGCAGGGGATGCTAGCTTCTTCTATCTCAGGTGTTGAAATAGACGCTGTTAATAACGGTGGTTCCCATTCAATCTCGCTCTCATCATAAATTTTAGAAAATTCATCATCGCCCTTCTTCAAAAAAGAATAATCTCCGGGAGTTGATAAAGCTTCCTTAAATGCAGACTCAACTGTTTTTTTCGTTTCATCATCCGAAAGACCGCAAATTCGGGCGGCATCTGTCAAATTTTCTTTTACAACACTTTCTTGCAAATATCTACTATGGCACATTTGAGCCAATTTAAAAGCTCCCCGATAGAGAGTATCGTTCCGTTTTCCCTCTGGACAAGTTCTTATTTTTTCTAGGGTATTACTGAACTCCCGTGAAAAATAAGGATGAGTTTTTATTTCAAATGCCTTTTCAGAGCCATTTTTCTTTTGACCTCCGTGGACAATCTCTTGCAGAATCCACTCGGATGCACATTCCATCTCCTGTGGGCAAAAATCACGTTTCCAGCTATATTTTTTACCGTTGGGGTGGATGGATGGTGGAACTACAATATATCCGCCATCCCCACGAATATCAACGTTAGGTAGTACTCCGGCCCTGTTTTTTACCATTTCAATTTCTTCAGGATATCTAAAGTAAAAATGTCCTCCGCCATCTCTACCTGATTTAGCAATAATTGTCTTAGGCCACTCCCTGTCTTTTTTTATTTTACGTAGTTCTTCTTTTCCTGTTGAACCATCAATGTCAATGACGAAACACCGATTGGTTTTTCCGGTTACAAAACCAATATTGGCCTCAGGATATGCTTTCCACCATTTTTTTATAGTGTCAACGTCTGAGGAAGCATCTTTACATCCATGCTGAACTAATTCTCCTAAAGGCTCTTTACCCCGAGGTTTCAAGGGAAAAACTTTATACCCAAGATGCGCATAATGCTCTGCCGCCTCTGAAAGGCTCATCTCGTTTATTGAGAGTTTTTCTTGATTTTTTATTTTTTTGGTATTATCATTATTTTCGTTTAGATTATATAAGGCGTCTTCTTGTGTTGCAGCACCAAAGGCGTCTTCTTTTTTATTAGTGAGTTCTGCCATTTTGACCTCCCTGAATTTCGGTTGAGTTTTCAATTAGCCAGTTGATGACTTCTTCAACTGGGTAGGCGACTTTTCGCCCAATCTTAAATCGCCCCCGAATACCTGTCCCTTGACAATCTCGGTTTCTCATTGTCCGGGGATTAATCACACCGCCGGTTACTTCAGCCAATCTGTCACGAGCCACAAAGGGGCTTTTACAATTTTCTTTAATTCTTTGAATAATATCTTTCAAAACCTTTACTCCATATCTAAAAAATTAAGATTTTTTTCGATTCTGTTTTTAGCTTTTAAATATGTCTTCGTCAACGCATAACAGACTGTTTTTGCTTGTTTTTATAGGAAAGAAAAAAGGGGCTTTTTCTTTCCGCCCCTTGAGTTTCTAACTCTTTTTTTGCCTGTGAATGTACCTCATGAGTAGATAATCATAACCTCTATCAACTACATTTTTGAAATTCTTCTTGGTGGTTTTACGTATATTTTCTGCATCTTTTTTGGTCTTCGATTCGTCTTTTATTTCAAAGAATAACTGGGCAATGTTCTCATCCGTCAGATTTTGGTGATAAGCTTGTTCTAAAAACCATAAATCAAAATATTGCAAAATATAACTTTCTCTCAACCGTTTTATATCGGCATCCGAGATTTCTCCATTATTCTTAAACAGACTTCGCTGGGTCGTGCGCTTACTTTCGATAATTTTTTGTATTTCTTGCATCACTAAACCCAAAGGACGATACTTGTTTATACCCAATATTAAAAAATCGTCATCAGCCCAAATCATATCATCTTCGGTATTTATTTTAATGACTGGAGGTGATTTCAACACTCTGACATAATAGTTGAGAAGCATATCTAAATATTTTAATACAGCATCCTCATCGTCCGGAACAATAATCTCATCATCAGGAACAATCATCCCATCTTCTATACCCCAAAGCTTCTCAATTTCCTCGTCAGAAAGATTCGAATATTTCGAACTATCTGGAATATCTGGAATATCCGAAATATTCGAAATATCCGAAATATTCAAAAAATTCTGATTTGTATATTTAGAAAAATTGTTTTTCAAAAAAGCTTTCATTAATTCTAATCTTTTACTTTTGCATTCAATTGGGTGTTCTATAAAAAAGCTACTCAACAGCATTTTGAAATTAAAATCAGAGGTTTCATAATAGAAATCCACCCATTTTTTCGTAAAGAACTTATAGACAGCAAGACGAAATAACAGTTGCTCTGCAAATTCTTTATTACCCAATGTTCGGGTATAATATTTTTCAAATGAAAAATGTTTCAGGATTTCATCAAACATCTTCCGAAGATCTTTGTTAGGTTGGCGCATATGCATTTCCTTTTCATAATTTTTAGAATTTTTAGGATTTTTAGTATTCCTGCAATAATGAAAAACAATATTAAATATTTTAATATGAAAAATCAAGGAACTATTAAGAATTCAATATGCCATAATCAAGATTTGAACCAATCCATTGGTCATTCTTCAACATTTATTTTAACTTAAAAAAGTGGCACAGGGGTGGCACAAAAAACAAAACAGATAAAACAAAAGGCTTTGAGATTTTTCTCAAAGCCTTGTAAATAAATGGTTGCGGGGGCAGGATTTGAACCTACGACCTTCAGGTTATGAGCCTGACGAGCTACCGGGCTGCTCTACCCCGCGATATATGAACGCTGCCTGAACAACAAACAGACATATAACCCTAAAAAAAATAGTTGTCAATAATAATTTTTAATATTTTGCAATTTTTTTGCCCGATGGTATAACGAAAGCATAAATTTGCCAAACCTTGATAAGGAAAATGACTATGCAGGAAACCGTATCCGCGGAAGAAAAGGACATTACCCGCAATCCCGACCGCAAACTGGGCATCGTTGCCGGCGGCGGCGAGTTGCCCAAGCGGCTGATAGACTGGTGCCGTGCGCACAATCGCCCATATTATGCTCTGGCTATTCATGCCAATGCCGATGAAAAGATTTTTACTAAAGACGTGGCGCACGAATGGATACGGATAGGGCAGGCCGGCACCGGATTTAAACGCTTTAAGGAAGAGGGCGTTAAGGAAATCGTTCTGATAGGCACCATTAAACGGCCGACATTTTCCGAACTGGTGCCGGATTTGCGCACCGCGGCGTTTTTTGCCAAACTTGGCGCCAAAGCTTTGGGCGATGACGGTATTCTCCGTGCCTTGGTAAAAGAAATCGAGGCCGACGGGATGAAAGTCGTCGGCATTCAGGAAGTTGTTCCGGATTTGCTGGCGCACGAAGGCGTGCTGACCAAAAAGAAGCCTGATAAAGCCGATGAAGAAGATATTCGCCGCGGCGTAGAAGTAGCTTCCGCTTTGGGCAAGCTTGATGTCGGCCAGTCGGTTATTGTCCAGCAGGGGCTGGTTTTAGGCGCTGAGGGAATAGAGGGAACCGACAGGCTGATTAAAAGATGCGCCGATTATGTGCGCAAAGGAAAGGCCCCGATACTTGTAAAACTGCGCAAACCTCAGCAGGATATGCGCATCGACCTGCCGACCATCGGTACGCGCACGGTGGAAAACGCGCATAAAAGCGGCCTGAAAGGGATAGCCGTCCACGCCGGTAACACCCTGATAGTCAATGAGCCGGAAGTGATAAGGCTGGCAAACGAGTATGGCCTGTTCATCAAAGGCATAATTCCGTCGGAGTATGAAGCATGAAAATATATCTGATAGCCGGGGAACCGTCGGGAGATATGCTCGGCGCCCGTTTAATGCACGCGTTGAAAGAACTTGCGCCGGAGGCGGAATTTGCCGGCGTCGGCGGTGAAAATATGAAAGAGGAGGGGCTTAAATCCCTGTTTGACATCAGCGACCTGGCGGTTATGGGGCTGGCGGAGGTTATTCCGAGCATTCCGAAAGTTCTGCGCCGCATTCGCGAAACCGTCGCTGACATCGCCGCCCAAAAGCCGGACATTGTCGTTACCATAGACAGCTGGAGCTTTTCCTCCCGCGTGCATAAAGCCCTGCGCCGCCAAAAGATTAAAGTGCCGCAGATGCATTATGTCGCGCCGCAGGTCTGGGCGTGGAAAAAGGGACGGGCCAAAACGATGTATAAGTATGTAGACCGCCTGCTGACACTGTTTCCGAACGAACCGGCATATTTTATCCCCCATCATCTGCCGTCGGATTTTGTCGGGCATCCGGTAATCGAAAATACGGTGCCGGAAACGGCGGCGGAAGAATTTTGCCGCAAGTCGGGTATTTCACCTGATAAGCGGATTGTCCTGATTTTGCCCGGTTCGCGCCATAACGAGGTCAGCCGCCTGTTGCCGGTGTTCCTGAAAGCTGCCGCGCTGCTGCGGCAAAAATACGCCGACTTGCAGTTTGTCCTGCCCACAGTCAAGACCGTAGAGCAGCAGGTGCGCAGTATGGTGGCGGAAAACGGCGCCGATGATGTGATGATTGTCGCCGGCAGAGAGGAACGCAACGGGGCGAGGGCAGCCGCCTCAGCGGCAATGGCGGCGTCTGGAACCGTGTCTCTGGAACTGGCGATAATGAAAATCCCGCATATCATCGCTTATAAGGTTGCGCCGCTGACGGCGTGGCTGGCGCGCCACCTGCTGAAAATCCGTTCCGTCAACCTGCCCAATATCCTGATGAACGATAGTACTGTGCCTGAGCTTCTGCAGGAAGCATGCACGCCTGAAAACGTGGCGGGCGAGGTGGCGAAATTTTTGGATACGGAAAATGCAGCCCCGCGTACCCAATTTCAAAATAAAATGGAAGAGCTGCGCCGCCTGATGGGCGCGGGCAAAATAAACCCGAGCCGCCGTGCTGCGGAAATCGTGCTGCGGGGGATAAATGGTGCCAACGCCTCATCTGCTGCCCTAGACGCTTCCATCACGCCAATTTTCGCCGGTTCGGACGCTTCCACCACGCCAATTTCCGCCGGTTCGGACGCTTCCACCACGCCAATTTCCGCCGGTTCGGACACTTCCATCACGCCAATTTCCGCCGTTTCGGACACCTCCGCGGCACCGCATAAAATCCCTGAACCCGGCGCCCGCGTTGCTCCCGAAAGGCTGTCCGCCCCGGCACCTCGGACACCGGAGGCATAATCCGGTGAGGTGGTGGCTCCGCAAACAATGGCTGCGGTTGAAGCTGTATGCGGCCGAAAATTATCAAAACGAGGCGGAAAGCCTGATAATCTGGTATGCTGTAGCTTTTGCATCCGGCGCGGCGTTTTACTTTGCATTGCCGCTGGAACTGTCGGCCTGGGTGATTGTCGGCTATCTTGAAGCCGTGCTGCTGTTGTTGTGGCTAACGCGCCGCCGGGACGGGCAGTTTAAGCTCCTGACGTATGCCGCGGTATTTTTGCTCGGGCTGAGTATGGCCAAGGCCGACGCAATGTACCGTGCCCGCAATCTGGAGCATGATTTGCCTGAAATCAGCTATTTGCGCGGCCGGGTTAAGGATATGGATTATAATTCCAACAACCGCCCGCGGCTGCTGTTATCCGATGTCAATAATTTCGAGCGGGACTTGAAAGGCGATTTCCGCATCAGCCTGAATTTTTCCGAACCATGGCTGAAACCCGGCGTCTGCGTTGAACTTGTCGCCAAACTGCCGCAGGGATTTACGCCCAACCCGCTGAGCAACTATAAGTTTGACCGAGCTAACTTCTATAAAGGCTTGAGCGCTGTCGGCTATACCGTCGGCCCCGTATTTCAGGTAGAATGCCCCGCCGCGGCGGCAAACCCGGCAGCGGATACGATAACCCGTATTCGGACGTACATCAAGGAGCTGATTGACGCCAACACTCCCAAAGACGCCGGCGCCATCGCCAAAGCGCTGACCATCGGCGACCGCAGCACGATTTCCGAACAACTGAATAACGATTACCGCACCTCGGGTCTGGCGCATTTCCTTTCTATTTCCGGAATGCACATGAGCATTATTGCGCTCTTGGTCTTTTTCCTGATACGTGCAACCCTGTTCCCGTTGGGCGAAGGGCGGTACGATTTGCGCAAACCCGCCGCCGTCGTATCCGTTTTCTTTACGTTTGCGTATTTTCTTATTTCCGGGCAGAGTGTTTCCTGCATCCGCGCGTTCGTGATGACGACGCTGGTTTTGGTTGCCGTTTTGTTTAACCGCCGTGCCGTCTCGCTGCGCCTGTGGGCGTTTGCGGTGCTGGTCGTCGTCGCCATAACGCCCGAAGCGGTTGTGTCGCCCGGGTTTCTGATGTCTTTTGCCGCCGTGCTCGGCCTGGTTGCTTTTTATGAAAAGAACGCCGCCCGGCTGCACCGCTGGCTGGACAGCCGCAGCCTGTTCGGAAAGTTCGTTGCCTATATGGCCGGGCTTTTGGTATCGGATTTGGTTGCCAGCCTGATGACGCTGCCGTACGGCGTCTATTATTTCAGCCAGATTTCGGTCTATACCAGCCTTGGCAACCTGCTGGCGGGGCCGGTCATCGGTTTCTGGGTTATGCCTGCGCTGTTGTTGTTTCTGATAAGCCTGCCGTTCGGGCTTGGCGCTTATGCTGTCAGGCCGTTTGCCGCTGGCATCGATGTAATCAACCAAATCACCGCATGGGTAGCGGCGCTGCCCGGCGCCAAGGCGGGCGAGGGCGTCGGAACCCTGCCGGACTGGGGCATATTGTTGCTGACGTTCGGCTTGCTCTGGCTCTGTATCTGGCAGGCAAAATGGCGTTTCTGGGGGATTGCCGGGATAGTCGCCGGCGTTGTCAGCATCTGTTTCAGCCCGCGCCCGGATTTTGTCTTCGACGCCAAAGGCACGACGTATGCCTACAGAAACCCTGCCGGAAAACTGGTCGCCTCCCGTTATCATAAAAACAAATTTCTGGAAAAAATGTGGACTGGCACCAAAACCAAAGGCAAATACGCCGTTCCCGCCGGCGATCCGGTTGTCTGCAATAAACAAAGCTGCATCTATAAAGGGCGGGTAGAGTTTTCTTTGGGACAGGTAAAGCTGGACGGGCGGGAAATACCGCTGCGCGACGGCGGCTTTGTCAACCTGACGACCGGCGTCTGTTATTACCGCCCCGAAACCGGCCGGCTCTGGAACCGAACCGCTTTGGAACCGGGCAGCTCAGAGCCAAACAACTCTGGAACCGCAGCTGATTAGTGCCCGACCTCGTTTATGATTTTCCGGAATTTCTCCGCTCTCAGCTCCGCTGTAAAATGCCGCAATCCGGCATAGAAAAAGGCTCTGCTCCGTTGTGGAACAAAGCCTCTTTTTCTGTCATGATTGCTTTTGCCTGTTGGTGTGCTGCGGTTTAGGGCTGTCCGTTCCACACAAGGTCGTAAACCAACAGGTCTTCGGCCGAACCCTTCAATTTTAGCAGGTCATGCGATTTCTTTTCCAGCTGTACCTGGCTGATATACTGGCGCAGGGCGCAGTGGTCTTCCGTTTTAATAAGCATACATTCAACTTCCGCCCATTTAATCGGCGCGCGATAATTCCCGGTTTTCTCTGCATAACGTTCCCTCAGCATATAACTGACAACCTCCGCCGTAATGCTGCGGCCAAACTGAAAAACAGCTTCACAAAGCGCACTGTCGGCATATAAACCATGTCTTGCAATATAAAACCGGACTTCATTCAAATTTCCCCGCTTCAGAAAAGCTTCAAAAGGTTCAATTTCCAACCAGTGATGGGCAATATAGCTCATAATTTCTTCATGGTTGCCACGACTGATAAGAGCTAGTTCTTCGTCAATACTCAGACATTTGCAACCTTTAACGTAGCTTACAATGGCTGTATGCTTGCCATCTTTGATTAATGTAAGAAAATCCATAGCATAAAAATTTTAATAATACAAAAAAATGAACATAATTCTATAATATCTCTCGTGTTCATACCATACAATATTTTTTTGTCAATATGTTTCTATAGCCTTAGCCTTTTATCCGCGGTTCGTTTTATCCCACTCGTGATTTTTTTTGTTAAAGACTACTTTTTAATGTTATGTATAATTTCTTGGAATTTCTCCGCAGCCTGTTCTGCCGTAAAATGCCTCAGCGTGATTTCTCTTGCCCGTGCCGCCTTTTCCCGCCGTTCCGGTTCGTGAGCCGGGTTAAGGTAATAGCGTACCAGCCGCGCCAGCTCATCGCCGTTTTTGTACATTGGCACGCTGTCGCCGTATATCGCTTCAATCTCGGGCATATAGTCGGAGATGACCAGCGTTCCGCAGGCTGTCGCATCAAAAATCCGGTTGCTGATAAAACCGAATCTTTTCATTCCCTCGCGCGTATCGTTGAGGACGATTTTGGCTGAGCTGTAATATTTGCGTAAAATCCGGTTGTCGGCATAGTTTGCTTTTGCCGTTCCAATCGGCCATTTCGGACCGTAAACGTCGACCGCGATGCCGCGCTGTTGCAGAAAAGGCACCGCTGTGCGGTAAAACGTGTTTGCCCCGACAAATAAAACATCACTTTTCAGGCTTTCTTCAAAATCAGGATAAAACCGTGCCGTATCGGTAAATTGCGGAATATAATGCGCCGGAATGCCTTTTGCCAGCAGCTGCTCTGTCAGTTTCTGCGACGCCGTTGCCAAAGCGTCTGCCTGGCGGGCACTCTCGGCAACAGTCTCCAGATATGCCTCGTCCGTGGGAAGAAGCTCCCGCCGCCCGTCTTCGCCAAACTGGGCATAGGCAAGATAGATGATGTTTGTTCTGGCACTGAGGTCGTCCGCAAACGGCGGCAGAAATCCGCGCAGGAGAATGTTCGTTTCCGCCGGATATTTGTACAGGGAATTATAGAACGTCAGGTCAACCTTTGCGCCGCCCCGCGTCAGCCCCTCCGCCAAATCGGAAGCCAGCGCATAGTCTCCAGCGGTATAATGCCCGATTGCTGTCGGAATGTCTATATTGATACTGCTTTTCTCCGATGGCAGAAAAATGCTGCCGGGGCGTTTATACTGGTCAGGCTGCATCGCCAGAGCCTGCCGGACGCGCTTTCCGGCGCTTTCTGCCGAATATTCCCGCCGCGCCAGCAGCGCTGCTTTTGCCGCGCGTTTTTGAACCGGCAGCCTGATGTCTTGTTTCTTCTCTGCCTGTTCAACCTCTGCGACCAGCTTTTCCGCTCCAAGCTTATCATCATCGGGGTAGAAACTTACCCTGTCGTTAAACAGATTGACGGTATCTTCTTTGGGCCATATCCATGGCACAATTAACGGAATTTCCCTCCCGGCTGCGGCTAAAAACAGCGGATGTATGTCGAGTGTCTGCGTACCGAGAGCAGTCTTTTCCGCAAAAATCGCCTTTTGCTGCGGCATTTCCCTCATCATCTGCGCCGCCTGTTCCGGTTTGTCAAGCTCATAGCGGCGATAGGGCAGGGCTTTTTCTCGCAAAATATCTTCAATAAAAGGCGGATTGCCAACGATGGCAAAAAACATTCCGCCTCCGCGGTGTTTTTCTGCAATATGGCTTTTCTGCAGCATCTCAGAAGCGGCTCCGTTATATTCGGCATCAGCCTTGCTATATCCGGAAACGGCCGCCTTTTCATCAGGCAGGTAAAATAGCGGCATATATGCCGCCTGAATTCCCGCATTTTGCAGATACGTCCGCAACAGGGGCGTTGATGCCCAAACGGCATAATATTTTTCCAGCCCGCCGGTCATTATGCCCTGTCTTGATCCAAGCCATAGAATGGCGCAACGCTTGGCATCGTCGCTGATATCCGGGGCATCGCTGTCCGAGAACCAGTTTCCGGCATATATGCGGATATTTTTGCAACTCGCCGCCGCCCCGGCCGCTGTATGCGCGGCTTCATTTGTCCGTCCGTTTGCCGTATCATTGGCCGCTTCCGCCAATATGTCTGCATAAGGCTTTAAAAAAGGCGGAATATTTTCTGCTGTTTGAAAATACGCTTTTTCAACCTTTGGCGCGGTTTTTCCGGCAATCAGCAACAATCTCCCGGAAAACAATGCCGCTCCCGTCAGAACGGCCAAACCTCCCGCAGCCAATAAAACCTTGCGTGCCGCTCGTTTCATCTTCTTCCCGCAGCCCTTCATGCCAGAGGTTATTTTCCGGCTGCCGCCGCGCCGGAGGATACTTTTGCCGCATCGGAAACCGCTTTGACGGCTTTGTCAACCTGTTCCATAATCTCTTTTTCGGAAACTCTCTGCCCGCTGAGCGTTTTTAAAACGCCGAGCATCTGCCCCTGTGCCGCTTTTATCTGTTCGGGCGTTAATTTGGCGTCTTGCCCTTCAATAAGAACCTTGTCCATAATCAAATCAATCGCCGCCTTCTGTTGTGCCTGCTGAGACCAGTCTTCAAGCTTGGCGCCGGTAATTGCCAGCCATACGGCCAGCAGCGTCAGTGCCAGAAAACGGAATTTCCTGACAATCGGCAGATTGTCTTCGCCATAAATTTCGTCATTGTCATTCGGCGCACCGTAAAAACCGTCGTTGAGGTCGGTTTCCCGCGACAACAGACGGATAAGCAAAACTGCCCAGCACAATACCAGTACCACCGCGCCGGCAAGGCCGATAAAAAATCCGCTGGCGGCAAGCACGGTTCCGGGAATGAGATACAAGGCCGCATTTTTGTTAATGTCATGCAGGCGCCTTGCCGTAACCGCCACTGTCGGCAGCAGCGTCGCCAAGGCAAAGTAATACGGCAACAGCGGCATCTCTGCATATTCGCCGACAAAATAAAGCGGTATCCACATAATTCCTGCCGCTGCGGCGTATCCCCAAAACTCCAGGCGCGATGCCCTTCCGCGAAACAGCAGGTATTTTTCGGTAATGCCGCGGATATAATAGTCAAATGCGTCGCCCCATGCTGCCCGCATATTTTCTTTTTTTATTTTCGGCCGCTGCGGCTTTTGCGGGGCAGGGGATTTATTCGGGTTGTCTCCGTCTTTTTTTTCGGGATCTTCCACCAGAATGTCTTTGTCTTTAACCAGCATTGTCTTCTCCCTCGCTTAAATTGTCCGTTTCGGCTTTATCATCAGTCGTATCCGCTTTTTTTTCTTTCATGCCGTTGGTATCGGCCGCCGCAAATCTGCCGGAAGCGTCTCGGCGCGGCAAGGCTTTTTCCGTTTCGTCCTTTGCCGTTCGGCTGTCCCGCCGTGTCTGCGGAAAGCAGTAAAAGAAGTCGTACATCTTAAAATACAATATGCTGATGAAAACCAAAATCGCCGCTCGCACCAGCGATGCCAGAAAGACATTGACAAAGCTCAGCGCCAGCATGGAAAGCCACAATAGCAGGAACGTTCCCGCCACCACGGCCGCAATCCGCGGCAAATCGCCTTTCGTTTTGCTGTAAGCCGCAACAAGCGAGCGCTTTTTGCCCGTTATCTCTGAAACGAAAGCAAACGACGGAACAATAAAAAAGGCGATAAACAGGAAAAAGATAAAAATTCTTTTCGCCAGCAGCCAGGGCAGGCTCTCCAAAACTGCCGAAACCGCTGCCGGTCCGTGAACGGGAAACAGCCGGCCGATGATGTGGATGCCGACGTTAATCGCCAACGACGAAACAAAAATCGACAGCACAAACAGGACAATCGCCAGCAAAAAGCGCAGCCCTGCCGCCGTAAAGACTTCTCTGTCCCATAAAATCCGCTGTTTATAGTAGCACCCCGCAGCGAAATAAAAGAACAGGTAGTTATACGCCAGCGAAACGCCCCAGAAAGACGAAGAGCCGAATATCATCGGCAGCAAGCTGCCCAAAAAGTAAAAAATCGTCAAAAAGGCAAAAGCGAACAAATGGCTCGCAACATAACGGTACGCATTTCTGTAAACTTTTTTAATCGACAGTTTTTCCTGCATTTTCAACCTGCTCTTTATGTTTTTTAAAGCGTTATATCCCAAAACTCCTGTAATAATATGAAACACCGCATTTTTATTTCAGTGGCGGGCTTTGCCTTGATTTGGGCGGCGTACACTGCCTTTATTTCGGCTGCGGACTCTGCCTTTATTCTGCCGCAGGCTCGCTTTTATTTCGGGAGCGGCTCTGCTTCAGTTTGACTGCCAGCTCCGCCTTTATGACGGAGCTGGTCCGCTTCCTTTTATTTGCTGCGTTTGTTCATATATTCCGTCAGCCAGTGGATATTATACTGCCCGTCGATAAATTCGTTTTGCGAAATTATCTCCTGATGCAGCGGAATAGTTGTTTTGACGCCCATGATGATAAACTCTTCCAGCGCGCGGCGCAGGCGCATCAGAGCCGCATTGCGCGTTTTGGCGTGGACGATGAGTTTGGCAATCATGCTGTCATAGTACGGCGGAATCGAATACCCGGAATAAATTTCCGAATCAACGCGGATTCCCAGACCGCCCGGCGCGTGCCATTCGGTAATTTTGCCGGGGCAGGGCGCAAACGTTTCCGGATCTTCCGCATTGATACGGCATTCAATTGCATGCCCGCGAAATTGAATATCGTCCTGCGTATAGCCGAGTGCAGCGCCCGAAGCGATGCGAATTTGCTCTTTGACGATGTCGATGCCGGAAACGGCTTCGGTAATCGGGTGTTCAACCTGCAGGCGGGTATTCATTTCCAGGAAATAGAATTTTCCGTCTTCAAACATAAATTCAAGCGTGCCTGCATTTTGGTAGCCGATTTTCTTAATCGCGTTGCAGACAATATCGCCGATTTCCTTGCGTTGCGACTGGTTCAGTGCCGGCGACGGGCATTCTTCGATAACTTTCTGGTGGTTGCGCTGAATCGAACAGTCGCGCTCGCCCAAATGCACTACGTTGCCGTACTTGTCCGCCAGTACCTGCATCTCGATATGCCGCGGATGCTGCAGGTATTTTTCCATATAAACTACGTCGGACGGGAACGCCGCTTTGGCTTCGGCGCGTGCCATCGTATAGGCTTCGGCGATTTCGTCGTCGTTAAAGGCCGTTTTCATGCCTTTGCCGCCGCCGCCGTCTTTGGCTTTGATGATGACCGGATAACCGATTTTATTCGCCCATTCCTTGGCATGTTCAATGCTTTCCAGCGCAGGAGACCCCGGCGTAACCGGCAGCCCGGCCTCAATGGCCGCTTTGCGCGCGGTGATTTTGTCGCCCAAAAGGCGCATCTGTTCGGCAGTCGGCCCGATAAAGGTTATACCGTGTTTTTCGACCATCTCGGCGAAGTCGGCGTTTTCGGACAAGAACCCGTACCCCGGGTGGATGGCGTCCGCGCCGGTAATCAGCGCCGCGGAAATAATCGCCGGCTTGTTCAGATACGAGTCGGACGAACGTGCCGGGCCGATGCAGACGGCTTCGTCAGCCAGACGGACATGCATCGCATTGGCGTCGGCTTCGGAATGCACGGCAACTGTCCTGATGCCCATTTCCCTGCAGGCTCTGTGGATTCTCAAAGCGATTTCGCCGCGGTTGGCAATTAAAACTTTTTCAAACATCAGATTGTTTCCTATTATTGTTGTTCCGAAATCTTACTCAATGACAACCAGAGGCTCGCCGTATTCGACCGGATCACCGGTTTCAACCAGAATTTTGACAACTTTGCCGCCTTTGTGCGCCTTAACCGGGTTAAAGGTTTTCATCGCTTCGACCAGGCAGACCGTATCGCCCTCGGCAACCGTATCGCCGGGCTTGACATAGTTTGGAGATTTCGGGTCGGCCGACAGATAAACCACGCCGACCATTGGCGATTTGACGGCATTCGGGCTGTTAGTGTAATCGGTATCGCCCGCATCGGCGGAGTCCGCCGCAGCAGCCTGAACCGGCGCCGGAGCGGCGGCAGGGGTGGCAATCGGAGCCTGAACCGGGGCATACGCGCCGGCAACGGCAACGCCGGCCGGATTTCTGACCAGGGAGATTCGGCACCCTTCGTCTTCGTATTCAAGTTCGGTCAGGTTCGTTTTATCCAAGATTTCAGCCAGTCTGCTTATTATTTTTGTATCCAAGGGATTAGACATAGTTATCCTCTCAATTAAAAATTAAATCTGCCCCATCTTTACCGCACTTGAGAAAAATTACAAGCATTTTCTTAAAAAAACTCCCAGACTATGCACATAAAGGCATTTTGCGGATATTTTTGCGCAACGGTGCACGTAGCGGCAAACGGCGCAAATTTGGAAAGAACGGGCAGAGGCCGGCTCTCGGCGCATTATGCAGGAAAAAACGCCGCAACCGTGATTATGAACGGCCGTTATTATGTTCCTGTTGCTGCTGTATTGTAAATTATGTATGGCAAAACAAATAGATATTAAAAATATTGCGAAATTGTGCAAAAAAGTAAAAAAAATGCTTGCCATCTGCAAAAAAGTTATATATAAACCATATCCGTGGCCGGCCAGATAGCTCAGTTGGTAGAGCAGAGGACTGAAAATCCTCGTGTCGGGGGTTCGATCCCCTCTCTGGCCACCATCTGAAACCCCGGTCTTCCGGGGATTTTTTTGCAATATTCCCCACAGTTTCAAACTTTTTTTTACCTGTGCCTGCGGCCCGGCTAGAGGATATTTTGGCTTTTGTGCTTTTCAACGCCCGTCTGCGGCCCGAATTTTTCGCCTTTAGGACTTGACAAAAATGTGTTTATCATCTACATTCGGTTTCGTCTAAATAATTTTATGTCAAATTTATAAATTAATTAAGTATTATGGTGAATATCTCAGAAGAAGAGTTGCGCCGGTTCGTCAAGGCCAACGCCCACCGCAGTGAAACGATTATCCGTGGAAAAAACTTCAAAGTTTTTAAAAATTACCGTCTGCACGGAGAAGTCGTAAACGTCATTTCGTTTCATGACCGGCATTTTGCCGTAGAGGAAATAACGTGCAAAAAAATGCGTTATATAGAAATGAACGACTATCTGTTGTCGGTTCCAAGCCTTTCGGGCATGGAAAATCATTTGTTTTTCCCCGGTGGAGCCTGCTACAATACGCAGGATGGTACCCGCATTTATATGGGAACAACAATAGCCGATTCCAACTATGTCGGGCGTTTTGTCGTAATTGACGGACGCATATTGGCACTGTGCGACAAAAAGCACCCGCGCTTTTTTATTGTTGTCGCCGGGCAGCTGCGGGAAATCCCGTCGTTTACCGCCGAACAGATATTGCGCAATATGCCGCTGCTTCCCCGGCAGCAGGTTTCGCTGAATGCGTTCTGCGGGGCAGATTGGGAAAGCCACAACGGTATTCTCATTAATCCGGAAACGCTGGAAGTGCCGGGCAGCTTGCAGATTTATGCGTGGAAACGTGCCCGTTCCAACAAAAGCGTTATAAAGGCAAATCTTGATTTTGCCAAGCTGTTGTGCATCTTGACGCGTGATGAAAAAAAGGAAACGCCGGCCGTCAAATTTGTCAGTTCTGAACATTTTTAACCGTTCTGAACATTTTTAACCGTTCGGGAAGCAACTCTGTAAATAAAAAGCACCCTGTACAGGGTGCTTTTTTTGTTGCCGCCGGACATTTTCCTTAAAAAGCTTCCGTCCGTCTTAGGAACCTGTCTGAAACAAGTGCCCGAATTTTTGCGGCGCCTCTTCTTTCATAATGTTTCTGATATGCCCGGGCAGGGCGGAAAGAACGCAGTCTTCCTGAAAGGCATGGCTTCTGCTGCCGAAACGATAGCCGTTTTTTGTGGCAAACGGCGGCAAAAGTTCTGCTTCAACGCAATAATCCCGGAGCGGGACGGCATCTGCCGCTTTGCCGAGGATTTTCCCAATTCCGAGTTCCTGTGCTTTTTCGGGGATTCGGTACAGGTCAAGCTCGTCCCAGAAACGTTCTAGTGTTTCTTTGCCGACCGGAAGCGGATCCTGGCAATCGGTAACGTCAATGAACGGTGCCGTTTTTTCGCATCTTAACCCGTCGGCAAAATAAGCCGTCGGATTGCTGCCGCCGTCAATCCAAAACCGGTATTCGTCCGCCATAAACAGAGCAGCCTTGTCTTCTGCAAACTCGGCTTTCCTGTGGTACAGCTGCATCAAGTCGCTCTCAAAGGCCACCCCGAAACGGTATGCTCCGACATAAAAAACCGTCGTTAGCTTCCCTTTGTGCTGAAATTCGGGCAAAGTCAGCTTGCAAAAAGCGCTTCTGTCAAGGACTTCTTCCGGTGCAATCCCGTACAAAGCCAGCAGAGGAATCTGCTTTTTGACGATTTTTCCGCCTCTTTCGCGCAACAGGAACGGCCATTCCGTATGGTAATCCAGAAAACGGTAGGATACGCCTTCGCGATACAGATTTTCGGGCAGAAAGTGTTCTTTTCCTTTCAAAACGAGTTTCAGCGTCTTATAACAGTAGCTGTAACCGCAGCCGGATGCAACTTCTGTCCCTGAAGTCAGATAAGAACGCCGCGGCTGGCTTTTGCCGTCTGCGGCATTTGCAACATACGGCAGGTCAATATAGCTGCCGTTGATTTGGACAATAAAATTTTCCATAACAATAAATATATTTAAGTAATACAATAAAACTTTTTACAGATTAAAATGTTTTGTCTAAAATTGCAAGGAAAAATTTACAAAAAGGAACCGTTTCGGCCCGGCTTTTCCGGCTGCCGCGCGTCAAGGGCGATTTCTCCGGCCTCAGACATTCTCCCTCTGCCGCATCATCATAAACCTGGCCTTGTTTTTAAAGGCCGATATTTTGCGGGCTGACGGATTATCCTGGTTTTTATCAGCAACTGACTGATTTTTAGAGCTTTTGCCGGTGATGTCTGTTTTGTTTTCAAAGGTCGTCGCCGACGTTTTTCTGCCGCTCGTCGCGGGCAGGGGAGAGCCCGTCCCGGTTCGGTCAGCACTTGCCTTTGCCGTTCTCTCCGAATCTCCCTCAACAGCCTGAGCGGCCGTTTCCGCGGTAATCTGATAGGAGTTTATCTCTGCCGTCTGAGCGGTATTAGCCGCGGCAACCCGGGAGATTCCTGCTTCTGCCGCATGGTTTGCGCCTTCCGCAGACCGAGAGGCATTGGCCGCCGCAATTTGGATTGGATTTTCTGTCGTCGTCCGGCTGCGAAACGCAAGCAGGCTCGAAACCAGCGTGTTCTTGTCCGTACCGGGCATGGAAATCCCTTTCAGGAAGGATAAAAATTCCCGCATCTTTATTTTCAGACTTCTTCGGCCGCCGTTGTATTCTGCCGCCATCACCGGATGCCCGTCAGGGGCAAAGAGGGCTTCGCGGCATACCTGTACGGACTGTGCCGCAGGGTGCCCGCCGGCCATACCGTACCGCGCCGTCGGACCGGCGGGTGTTTTTTTCGTTTCGCTGCCGCGCTCTGTCAGTCCTGTTCCTTTTTTAGCCGTGTCGCTACGCATTTTTTCCGCCGTGCCGTATGGTTGCCCGGGGACTGTGTTGCTTTTTTCCGCCTCTCCGTATGGTTGTCTGAGGGTGATGCTGCGTCTTTCCGCCTCATATTTCACCTTTCCGTCAGCATAAAAACGTTCGATTCTGACCGTGCTCCCGGCCAAAGCCTTATGCTTCGCGTTTTCTGCCTGTGCCGAAACATTTTGCCCGTACTGCCCGGTTATGATGTCCTGCTTTTCCGAAAGTCTGTGCTGCCGGTCAAAAAGCAGCCCTGCCAGCAGCTGTTTGTCGCTGTATAAAAGGTAGGAACGCCCGACGGAAGAGGTCCTGGCGTCTGTTGTCGGAATCAGTCCGCTCACCGGTTTGCCGCCTTCCAGCGTGCATATCGGCTTTCTGGTGCCGTCTTCCCGGATGCAGTCCATGCCGGCAAGTTTTCCCGCTTTGTAAATGTAGCGTATATATTCGCCGCCGGCTGCCAGCACCGTTTCGCCGTCTGCCGCCCGGCCTTGGACATAAGTACAGCGCCCGATTTCCTTTTTATGGCGGTTATAAAAGACGAACACGCCGTCTTTGCGGCCGTTTTTCAGCTGTCCCGTTTCATAGCTGCCGTCATAATTCAGGGTCTTGATGTTAGCTTTCCCCGCTGCGTCGCTCGCGCCGATAACGTCCATTGCCCCGTGCGGATAAAGCTTGATTGTCCGCCCCGCGCCGTTCAGCTGCACCGCCGCATAAAACGGAACTTTCATAAACGGGTACGCCTTGTAGCCGCCGGCCATTTCGGCTATCTGATAAGGCTGTTTGCGCTCGTCATGCGGCCTTTGCCGGCGTTCTTCCGCCAGCCGGTTACCCGCAAAGTTCGGAATATCTATTTTCTGTCGCGAAAAACGTTTCAGCTGGCTTCTCTTGTTAACCCACGTTTCATAGTTCGGTGCCGTCAGGGATTGTCTGATGACCGTCGTGTCCTCCGCCGTTCCTTCGGGAAACGCCGCGCGGTTACGGACGTCTTTGACGTTGTAAAGCTTGGAAAAGTCAATGCCGCCGATAGTGTTCATCAGTTTGATGTCGCGCATAAAGTTCTTTTCATACGCCGGAGATTTGAATTCCTTTCGTCCGGATTTTTCCGTCATTGCGTTGTGCAGCGGGGCGTATGTCTGTGCCATATTGTTGTTCCAGTAGCCGGATACCGTCCTGGCAATAAATTCCATCTCAAAGTCAAAGTCTTTTTTGTCGACGGAAAGGGGATTAATCAGGCCGTGCTCAACCGCCATGATATACATGCGGATTTTCGGGTCTTCAAGTTTGCGCAGCTCAAGGCGCTGTTCCGGTGTGGCATGGATATAGTCGTCGCGAAAAGTCAGCAGCTGCACCAGGCTTGCCGTAATCTCAAAATTATCGCGTCCGGTACGGTAATGCGTCGCCGACATCGGCTTTTCCAATACGTCGTTCATCATGCAGATGCGGTGCCACATTTCGTGCGCGACAATGTGGCGGCTTGCCATATAGCTCTGATATTCGTCGCTGTCCTGATCAAGATAGGCCAGCAGCTGAATAACGTTGACATCAGCGACCAGGTCTCCGTTAGAAGTTTTTTGGGCCACGGAATCAACCACGAACTCGACGCTGATGTCCCGCTTGTCGGGGGCAATGCTTTCCAAAAACTGCTGCCGGTAGGTCTCGCTGTTTTCGATTTTCGCTTTGCCGCCGTTTTCGTCCTGAGCATACAGCTCCAGCGTGCTGCCGCCGAACATCGTCGTCATCGAAATCAGAAAGCCGTATTTCAAATTGTCAAAATTCACCGTTCAGACGCTCCAAACCGTCCGGAACCCCTTGTCCGGACATCTGTATATGGATAAAATAACATAAAAAACGCCGGCCGTCAATGTCTTTTCTGTCCGTGCCGGCGCTTTCTGTTCATTTAAATCGCCCGAAGAATAAAATGTTCAGCGTTCTGGCTCTGGCGGCTTAAATTGCGCCAAAGAAAGAACGTTTGGCATTCTGTCCGTTTAAATCGCCCGTAAGATGAACTCGCTAAGCTTTTCGTTAAACAAACTCGGGTTGGAAACAGCTTCCCCTTCGGCGATTTTTGCCTGTTCCAATACCAGCTGTGCCGCATCGCGGACTTCGGCTTCCTTGTCTTTGTCGCCGACAAGTTCCGCCAGTTTGATTATCAGCGGATGATAGGGGTTGACAAGCAGAATCCTCGTGCTGTCAAAGGCTGTTTTCTGCTGATGGTTGCGCATCAGCCGTTCCAGATGAATGCTCATCTGGCCGTCCTCAACCGTCAATGATGCCGGGCTTTTTGTCAGTTTTTCGGTTGTTTCGACCTTGCCGACTTCGCCTTTGAACCATTCCGCCATCTTTTCGGTCAGCTCCTTAAGCCCTTTTTCGTCAGCTTTGGCGCTTTCGCGTTTGATGTCAAGTTTCATGTCCGCCTGCGAAATATGTTTCAAATCCTTGCCTTTGTAAGAAAGCAGTGTCTGCGTCCAAAATTCGTCAATCGGGTCTGTCAGCAGCAAAACCTCGATATCTTTTTCGCGAAATGCTTCCAGCAGCGGGTTGCACGCCAGCGTCTTCGCATCGTCTCCGGTGATGTAGTAAATTGCCTTCTGGTCTTTGCCCATACGTTCGATATAGGCGTCAAGCGATGTCAGTTTGTTTTCGCTCTTGGTCGAATAAAAACGCGACAGTTCTGCCACTTCTTCGCGGTTTGTAAAGTCCTCATAAATTCCTTCCTTAAACGCAATACCGAATGCGTTCCAGAACTTTGCATAATCCTCCTCGTTCTCCGCGCGTTTTTTCAGCTCTTTGAACAGGCGGGAAACCGTTCCCTGGCGGATTTTTGCAATCAAAGCGCTCTGTTGCAGCATTTCGCGTGAAATGTTGAGCGGCAGGTCGGCACTGTCGATAACCCCGCGTACAAACCTGAGGTACATCGGCATCAGCCCCTCGACTTTGTCGGAAATGAATACTTTGTTGACATACAGCTTGATGCCGCCGAGCCGGTCGGGCTGGAACAAATCGTACGGCGCCTTGGAAGGGACGAACAGCAGCCCGGTGTACTCAATGCTGCCTTCGGCCTTGAAATGCAGTGTCATCCACGGCTCGTCAAAATTTTTTGTAACGTGCTGATAAAAGTCCTTATACTGTTTCTCGGTAATTTCCGCCTTGTTGCGCGTCCACAGCGCCGACGCCGTATTGACCGTTTCTTCGCCCGCGTCGCCGAGGTTCAGCACAATCGGGTAGTCGATATGCTCGGAGTAGGTATGGATGATGTTCCTGAGGTAAATCGTATCGGTGTAGTCTTTGGCATCGTCCTTGAGAAACAGTTTGATGTCCGTACCGTTTCCGGCTTTTTCCGCTTCGGATATTTCAAAACCGTCCACGCCGTTGGAAACCCATTTGTAGGCTTTGTCGCTGTCCACGCGCCTGGTCGTGATTTCCACCTTTGCCGCCACCATAAACGCCGAATAAAAGCCGACGCCGAACTTGCCGATAAGGTCAACGGCTGAAGCATTGTCCTTGGTGTTTTGCAAAAATTCCGCCGTACCGGATTTGGCAATCGTGCCGATATGATTAATCAGGTCATCGCGGTTCATACCGATGCCGTTGTCGGAAATCGTCAGCGTATTGTGGTCTTTGTCCGGCGTAATCGTAATTTTGTACGCTTCGCCGGGCTTTTGTAAATCCGGGTTGGTCAGCGTCCAGTATTTCAGCTTGTCAAGCGCATCGGACGCGTTGGAAATCAGCTCGCGCAAAAAAATATATTTTTCGGAATAAAGCGAGTTGATGACAATATCCAGAAGTTTGTTCACTTCGGTTTTAAATTCGATTTTTTCAGCCATAATCAAAACACTCCCTGTCAAAATTGACTCATTGTCTTAACATTTTATCTTTTATATAGGGCGTCAGTCCGTCTCCCGCAACCCCGAAACGAAAAAAACGCAAAAGAGCCGGAGAAACACGCTCCGGCCCCGGAAAATATATTGTGCGCTGTTAACAGTGCCGCAGTTTACAGCCCCCAGTCGAATTCGGTATCGTTCCAGTCGTCAATATCCAGCCCGAGCCCTTGGTTTCCGCCGTCGGAAGCCTCTTTGCCGCTGTCAGGGGATTTGGAGCGCCCGCCTTCGTTCTGGAGAAATCTGGCAATTTCTTTATAGCGGTATTTGTTGGCAATGTCCAAGGCTGTTTCCCCTTTGACGTTGCGGAAATTGACATCGGCACCGCGCCGCACCAGCAGCTCGACCGTAAAGCGATGTCCGTTCTTGGCGGCAATCATCAGCGGCGTCATGCCGTCCAAATCCGGCATATTGACGTTGGCGCCCGCGTCAATCAGGGAACTGATAACGTCGGTATAGCCGCCCAGCGCGGCACGGTGCATGGCCGTTCCGCCCTGATAATAGCGTTTATCGACTTTCGCACCGTTGTCAATCAGATATCCGACAAAGCCGGTCTTTCCCGCCGCCGCAGCAATCATCAGCGGCGTATATCCGTCAATATCCTGTTCATCAATATCGTAACCGAGCATGACCATGTCGGAAAAGGCCTTTGTATCTTCGCGGTTGATAACGTCATAAATCGTGTCTTCCGCTTGCGCCGCCTGGCAGAAACCCGCCGCCAAAAACAGTATTGCGGCGGCTGTCCGGAAATATTTTGCCGATAATCTGGTTTTCATCTCTTTCCCTCTCTTTTTTTCTCTGTAATTTTGTAATTGCGTTTTGCCGTTATTTTTTTCAATAGTCGTTATTTTTTCTTTAACAGCCGTTACTTTTTCTTTAATATATGTGCGGACACACCAGAATTTATAAAAGTTTTTTTGTTCCGTAAAGCAAAATCTGATTTTAATTCAACGGTTATCCGCAGGATTTATCGGATCAGGCTCGGATTTATCGAACCAGTCTCAGGTTTATCGAACCAGTCTCAGGTTTATCGAACCAGTTTCGGATTTATCAAATCACTTTCGGATTTATCGGAGCTGCCTCAGCACACACCGGCATATTTTTTGCTTTGCCGCCTGATTTTGTATTGACAAAACCAAAATTTTCGGCAACAATATTTTCCGCTTTATGCTAATAAAGAGATTTTGCAACAACAAAGAATTAATGAAATCGCAATGCCGGAAAAACTAAACATGTCGGCTCTGTATGCCGCTTCGCTTCCGCCGCGCCGCAAGCAGGACTTGCTGGCCGTGTACCGGGACTATATATCGCTCGTGCGCAATCTGGAACAGGTCGTCCGCCGCTACAAGCCGCTGAACCTCGCCAATTATCAGATAACCCGCCTGTATGAAGGGGAAGTTGTCGACAACCCGTGGGAAGTGGAGGAAATCACGCCTGAGGCTCGCCGTGCCTATACGGATTTCATCGCCAACAAGCCGGCCGAACACGGCGCGCATTACTGTTTTGTCAGCGTCAATTATACCTCGGCGCAGCTTCGGAGCGAAGAACCGGGGATTTTTTCCACGCCTGAAAACTTTGCCGTACACAGTGCCGGCAATTCCCTTCCGGCGCGCATTGAACGCTATGTCGCCGCTTATGAAAAGGGCGAAACCCTTGAAGACGCCAGATTTGTCATTTCCGGCCGCTGGCTGATGAAATATAACCATGACGCAAAAGGCAGGAGCCTTGCCGACGCTTTTGCCGACGAATGGATAGAAAAGCGCTTTCAAAGTATGTTGGACGTACTGGCGCTGCTGCCGCCGGAAAAGAGCCGTTACAGCGAAAAAGATGTGGAAACGGCACAAACCGAGGCGCTTTCTTCGGCTCTGATTGCGCCGTTTGAAAACGTTCTCCTGAGTTCGCTTGCCGCCTTGTCGGAAGAAAGCAACGGCATAATGCGCGAACTGTTCGGGCGCCGCGCCGGGCAAAACTACATGGCACAGGCGGAAAGCGAAGGGCTGCTGCCTTCCGCTGCCGCGTTTCAGGATTGCCTGAACATCCGCCACCTGATGCATCACCAGTGGGATACGCTGGACGGCATCGGCAAATTCAACGAGCGCGAAACGGTCAAAAACGTTTCCGTCCGCCGCCGTTATCTCGATTCTTACTGTCGCCTCTGCGACAGGCCGCTGCTTGAACGCCTCGACGCGTATGTCGGCACGGCAAAAAGTTTTGCGCCGCTCGTTTCGGCATTGAATCCGGATTTGCTGATTCGCGGTGAAAATGAAAGCAATTCCAAATTTGTCTCCCGCATCAAGGAGTACGCCCGTGCCAACCCGGAAGCCGCCTTGCTTGTGGAAACAAATTATCCTTATGGGTCGGACAAAAAGGAAGCGCTGATAAAAAATGTTGCCAAGCTGTTTCCCGCCGCCGCCGTTATTGACCGCTCCGGTATGGATATTGACGGTTTTCTCGAACGCGTCGCCGGCTATCTGTATCGCAAAAATTACCTTGAGGTTTTTCAGCAGATTGAATACAAAATGAGCCAGTTCTGTCTGTTCAACGGCAAAAACGTCCAGCCGTCGGCAGCCTGGGCTTATTTTCGCGGCAAAAAGATGCTGAGCGCCGAGGAAGCGGAACGCTGGGCGGAATTTAAACAGCTCCGCAACGATTTGAGCCATAAATATCTGGACGCCGCGCTGTCTGCCCGTCTGGAAAAGCTCTGTGCCGGCTTTATGCAGGCTGCGATAATTCTTGAAGACCGCATAGACGCTGCCAGCCCGGTCGTCAGCTTACAGCAGGGCAATGTCTACCGTGCAGTTCATAAAGACGGAAGAATTGTCGATATAGACTATGCCGAACGCCGGATTTTGAGCGTTTCCCGTGTAACGGATACTTCAGCCGCAAACCGTTCCCCCGCGCCGGCCTCCGATAACGCCGCTCATCTCCGTCCGTCTGCTGCTGCGTCCTCCCGCCCGTCTGCTTCCAAAACTCCTTCCTCATCCCGTCGGCCGTATATTGAAGAATATCCCAACGGTATCAGCATTGCCGTCGCCGGAACCGATGTCGTGTCCTGTCGGCTGGCGAATGGTGTGCTGCTGCATCTGCAAAAGGGGAGGGTGGATGCACCCGACGGTTCAAAGCTTTATCTGAACGGCAGCGAACGTTGTTTCCTGACCTTCAAAGGCGGCGTCAAACTGATTACCGACCGACGTTTTCAGGTTTTGAACTACATTGTCAACGGCCGCTCGGTCAGCATCGCCAAAAATGAAACGATGAAGTTTCCGAACGGACACGGCATTTCGCTTGACAATCGCGGCTTTTTAAATTGCGAAGAATTTTCGGGAACCGGCGGTGCCGTCGTCAGGCTGTTCTACAAGACGGATGCCCGACAGCCCGCCGTGCGCTTTTCCGACGGAACCGGCATTAGCCTTTCTTCCGGCGGCATCAGGGTGTTTCATGCCGGACGGGAGTTAACCTACAGCACGCGCAAGGCCTTTGCCGAAAGCTATGGCGGTCTGCCTCCCGCCCTGAACCGGAAAAAAGGTAGCGACGGGCGGTAACCGGATATCCCTCCGTATCCTGTTTTCTGTTTTTGTATCTTCTGCCGCCAAAATTCTACCAAAATAAATTTTCAAAACCGGTGCTGAAACTATTGACATCTGTGTCAGTATCTGCTACAAAAAACGCAAGAATGGCAGAAAATGCCCGCCGGAACGCTCTTTTTCCGGCAGTCGTGTAATTTGCCGTTCCCCAGCCGCCCTTTTCGGGGCGTTTTTTTATGTCCGCGGCTCAGAAGATGCCGCAAAGGCGGAATAATGCCTTAAAGGCTGAAACAATGCCGCAAAGGCAGAACACTCTTCCCTGCAGCGGGCAGGATACCGGGAGCCGGATACAAATCCGGTTCCCTTTTCGTATGCATTTTTTTAGGTTATTTATTGAGGAGTAAAACACATGACTATACAAAACGATACCAGCAGGGCGGTTTACATTGCAGACGGCAAAACGTCGTCTTTCGTAGTTCCGTTCCGCTTTTTTGAGCGTCAGCTGAACGTGTATTTTGACGACAGCGCCGAACCTTTGGCCGCCGATGACTATGCCGCGTCTGCGTCGGAAACGGCGTCCGGCGGCGAAATTGTTTTTTCTTCCGCGCCGGTTGCCGGAACCAAAATTACCATCTTGCGCAACGTCGAACTGACCCAGCTGGTCAAGTTTATTGAGGGCGAAGACTTTCCCGCTGCCGATTATGAATATTCGCTCGACAAGATGATTATGGCGCTCCAGCAGATGAAAGAATATCTGAACCGCGCTCTGGTCGTGGCGCCGGGAACGGGAATGACCGTGGAAGAGGCCTACGAACTGCTGGTCAGCATCGGCAAGAACTTTGAACTTATAAAGGAAGTACCGCAACTGGCGGAAAAAGTCCGGGAAATTTATGAAAAAATGCTGGATTCCGTAACCGGCAGCGTAACCGAAAACGACGACCGCCTCGTAACTTCCGACGGCGTCTGGCGGTACATTGACGAAAACGGCAGCCATAAGTTCAGCAATCTGTCCGTATCCTGCGGCAGCATCGTTTCGGACAGTACATACGGCACATACCCGTATCGGGCCGATATCGCCGTTCCCGGCGCCAAACCGAAACATCTGCCGCTGGTCGTATTCGGGCTTGAAGATGCCGTCAGCGGTAATTTCGCCCCGCTGGCAGAGGCCAAAGAGGGCGCCGTCAGTATTTTTATGAAAGAAATTCCCTCTGCCGAAACCATAACCGTTCTGGCGCTGATACTGCAATAAAAGGGGAGGGGAAATGGAAAAGGTAAAGGAGATTATAGCCAATTACAGCCTGTGGGGATTTTTCCTCGGCCTGGCGACAATCATGATAAAGCCGTTTATTTCAATCCGCCAGACCCTGCGCGATATGCTGATAACGTTCCTGGTCAGTATGCTGTGCGGGCTGCTGGCGGAGTATATGGATATCCCGACGCCGGTTAAATACGGCATTTCCGGCGTTTGCGGCCTGTTTGCCGTCAGGATATACATGATTGCCGACAGCGTGCTGAAAACAGCACAGAACGACCCTTTTAACTTTATTAAAAATATAAAAGGCAGAAAATAAATGCTGCCGTCCTGACTTCGTTTTTTTTATAAAATAATTATTGACAAAACAAACCTGATGCAATATAGTATTTTTTGTCAAATTATAAAAAACATATCATTATGGAACTGAAAAATTTTTCACAGGAAGTAAATGAACAGCTGTTTGGAAAAGGCAGCCGTCAGGTGTCAATGGGCGAATTTATCGATATGAGCGTATCTGCCCATAAATCCCGCAGCGATGAGCAAAACGTTATCCGCGAAACCGCCGCCGGAAATAAAATCGTGATTAAGCCGCGCAGGGTGCGTTTCAACGGGATTGAGCTTTCACAAGAGCAGTTCCGCGCTCTGGTGGATATTCCGATTGAAGAATTGTCCCCGGTCGGCTTTCGTAATCTGCTCGGAGCAATGAGTATTTATGCGCCGGTCATGTTCAAAGACAAAAAGATTTTCAGCCGCACCGAAGAATTTGCCAAGTCGGAAATCGGCCGGCGCGCTCTGGAATATCAGCGTCAGCAGGAAAGGCAAACCGGCCACAACTGCTTTTAAGCGCAAACGCCGCCCGCTCAAGGCTGCGGAATCCAAATCCTCAGCCCTTGCTCTTGAAGCAACGTTATGTGCACAAGCCCCCTCTCCGGAGAGGGCTTTATTTTTTTACCGCAAACGCTGCCGGCCGGATCGGCAGGTTGCTGTTTTGAATTTCTTTATAAATCAGGATTGTTTTTTTAATACAGAAATTCCACACACAAAAAAAGCACCCTCTCGGATGCTTCTTTGTTATGGTAGAGCCAGAGCGGCTAAACCAGAATTTAAACCAGCAATAAAAGCAGAACTGTTATCGTGACTCTTTTTTGGGAGTAAAAAATGACAGATTATTTTTTTGATGATACAGAAACAATTTTAAAGAAAAACGAGAAAAAGAAAAAACTTAATGAATTATTGGATAGATATGGTAGCATTGAGAATATTGAGAAAAATGCTATTGGAGTAGATGGATATGATTATATGTTTGCTGACACTGACAATTTGATTAACGAAGTTTTAGAAGAAAGAAGTTTGAGGCAAGTATCAAGACTAGAAAAACAAGAAGAAAAGTCTAGTGAATATAATAAAATTAGAAAAGAAGATGAGTTAGAAAACATTTCTAGATACATACCAAGTGAAGGTTTTAATGATGTTTATCATTCTAAATTAGATGAAGATGGACGCGTTATTTATCTTGGTACAGAACAGCATGAAGGAGGATATTCTGATAGAGAAAATGATTTAGGAAAAAAACAAATTATGGTATAACCCAATTTTCTTTAGATGAATATAATAACTTATGGAATAGTTATCTTAAAAAAGGTAAAAATTTCCCCAAAGATGTAAGACAATTGAAACCTATACAGGCAAAGCAAATATTAGATGAAATGTATTTTCAGAGATATGGTATTGATAAGATTAAAAATCCCATAATTACTAGAAATGTTTTTGATGAAGAAATGAATCAAGGAACAAATGCAGGAAAAGATATTGCAGAATTGGTTAATAAGGTAAAAGGAACCAATTTTCCCTTAAACAAAGTGATAAGTGATAAATTGGCAGTAGCAATAAACAATTTATCGTCAGAAGAAAGTATAAAGGTTAATGATTTATTGACATTGAGACGTATGGAACGGTATTTTGAAAGCGTAGATAAAAAAAAACTATCTTGAATATTAATAATTTACGAGGATAGTATAACAGAGCACAAAGCTATCATAGTCAACCAAAAGTTTTTGAAAAACTTTATAAAGATAAAGTTGACTATTATAATCCTCATTACTATAACAAGCGGTAGAAAGGAAGACAAATGAAGTGGTTGGTTTTAGTTTGTTTTTTATTGTCATTTAATGCGAATGCCCAAGAAGGACGTTGTCCTGCTGATGAAAGTTTAGCTATTGATAATCTGGAGCAAGAGTTGAACGATTGTGCCGTAGTTGATTATGGAAAAGACGAATGGCAAACATCAGAAATGTTGAAAGCTTATGACCGCTCCATTGACTGTATGCAAAAAGTAGCCCACCATATATTTGATAAATACTATACGCATTATAATGCAAGCGTTAAGAAAAATTTTGATAATTATGTGAGTGCTGCGACGGATATAAGTTTTGATATCAACCAAAGAAGTGATATGGGAAGAAGTATTCGTCTAGCAGAAGTTTATGTTTTGGAAGCTGCCGGACGCACGCATTTTATGGTAAAAAATCTTGTCAAAGAGTATATCAAAGAAATACGCGATGAGTATGATGACGCTCATGAATTTGACAACTAACCCCAACCATATAATTTAGAATCTCAATAAATAGCAGAACAGGGGATATAAAGAAAGCATAGAAACAAAAAAGGATGGATTTTTATCCATCCTTTTCATTGTTGGTAGCGAGGGGGAGATTCGAACTCTCGACACAAGGATTATGATTCCTCTGCTCTAACCAACTGAGCTACCCCGCCATCAGGTACGAGAGAGTATTTACAGACAATTTTTCCGAATGTCAATAAGAAAAATAAAAAAATGTGAAAAAAATATCGTTGCCCTTTTTTGTTGTAGTTTTTTCACTGCTCCCAAGTTATTATTTTTGCAATTTTTTAGCTGTTTTTGCATTCCTTTCTCCGCAGCCGTCATATATGTCTCGTTCATTGCTTTTCACACCTGTATCTTACATTTTGCCCCGTTTCCGCGCCCGGCCGTTGCTTTCTCCGCCTTACCGGCACCTGCACCGCCATGCCCTTTGGCAATGTTGTTAATCAGTTCCATAATCAACACCGTCTTGCGTCTCCCCCTGTTTCCGCACTCTTTCTTTGGAGGTTGATTTTTAAAATCAATGTTTTATGTTAATAAGCAGCACTTGCCGAAATTATGAGCTGCACGAAAGGGAAAAATATGCTGAAATACGTTTTATATGCCGTTCTGCTTTTGATTGTTGCCGGGGTCGTCGCCGGCGGTGTACATCTTTGGCGCGTTGCCAAACGAAATAAGGCCGAAATGTCGCGTTATGCCGAATCTCCGCGCGAACCTCTGCCGGATTTGGGCAAGGTTCTTGTCGTTTATTATTCGCTTTCCGGCAATACCCGGGACATTGCCGCCCGCATTCAAAAACAGGCTGCCGCCGACGTGCATGAAATAAAGCTGCAAACGCCTTTGTCGCCGGGGCTTGGCCTGTATTACACCGTATGGAAACAGCTCCGCGGCAAAACGCTGCCGCCGGTAGCCGAGCCGCTGCCTGATTTCTCCGGCTATGATTTGGTAATTGTCGGTGCTCCGGTTTGGATGTATACCGTAGCCACTCCGATGCAGAGTTTCCTGCAACAGGCAGATTTTTCCGGGCGTCCCGTGGCGGTCTTTACGACTCAGGGCAGCAACCCCGGCACCTTTTTTGCTGATTTTAAAAACGCCGCCCGCAATGCCGATATAGTTTCAACCATAGAGTTTAACAATCTGCCCGAAAAATACGACGCCGCCGTCGATAACAAAGTCGCCGTATGGCTGCGCAGCCTGCCGCCCCGCCGCAGATAAAAGCCGCTTTTTTATGCCTGACAGGCATCTGCCTCAGCTCGGCATTTTTTTCGCTCAAATTTCAGCTCCAGTCCTAAAACGCGCACGATTTTATGTCGTTTGTCCCTTGAATTTTTGATGGAAAAGATTTTCTGCCCGAAAGAAATTCTGTCGCAAGAAAAATCTTTTTCTTTTACCGCGCGCCGCAGTTTTACGTAGTTTTTGCTGTCGGCAAGCCTTTTCCTGCCGTACGTTTGCTCCAAATAGGAAAGATATTCCTCCAATACGGAAAACTCTCCGGTCTTGTTCTCTTTATCCTGCATATAGAACCTATACAACAGCGCGCTGCTGTAACTTAAATCAATACACAGCCGTTGCTCTCCGTCAAGTTTCTGATAAAAAGGGCGTTGCTCCAGAGCCGTTTTCATTTTCAAAAGCTCCCGTAAGCTGAAATAACTGGCCATAGTAGACGAGGGGCGGAACATACGGTAATAATAGTAACATTTGCCAAACAGCGTTACGGATTCTGCTCTGGCAAAACTTTCGGTACAGAAAATCGTATCTTCTCCAAGGACGATGCCTTGTGTAAACGATACGCCCGCCTCTCGGATAAACAGCCTTTTAAACAATTTTGTCGTCACCTGCGCGCCATACCGCATAACCAGTTCTTCAAACGGCGGATTTTCCTGTGCCAGCGTTTCATTGCAAAAATTCTTGCGCGCCAGCCCGCCTTCAACGCTCAGATTCTGAAAAATGACAATATCCGGCCGCCGGCATTGCAGCTTCTGCAGTATATCCTCATACGCCGTTCTTTCCATCCAGTCGTCGCCGTCCACAAAAGCGAGGTATTCCCCTCTGGCCAGGCGCATTCCCGCATTGCGAGCCGCCGAAACGCCGGCATTTTTCTGATGCACGGCGATAATTCTCTTATCTTTTGCCGCGTATTCGTCCAACAGGGCGCCGCTGCCGTCCGTGCTGCCGTCATCCACGCCGATGATTTCAATATTGCGCAGGGTCTGTCCGCACAGGCTGTCAAGACACTCGCTGAGATACGGTTCAACGTTGTATATCGGGACGATAACCGAAATTGCCGGCTCTCCGGCAATATGTTCTGCTGTGTTCATCTGTAACCTCCTGATGAAAAAAATGGTTCGTTTTTTCTCACCAAAAAGCAGGGGATAATTTTGCCGCCGAAATAGCTATTTAGATAAAACGAAAGTATATGAATTAAAACGAACGTTTAATGTCAGCAGTTTTTTTTTTGCAAACTTGCAAACCGTATATCGCAAAGCGCGCACAACGCGGCGAAAAAACTTCCGTGTGCAGGATAAATCCATTTTCCATACCAAAACCATATAAATTTTAATGGAAATTTAAATCTAAATCGTTACATTGCCCGAAGATGTTCCGAAAATAATAGCCGGAACGCTCAGAAACAGCCATGAAAACGCTCCGAAAATAACAAAGGAAAACTGATGATACAGGATATGACCAAGGGCAATGCCCTCAAACTTATTTTGCTTTTTTCGCTGCCCATCCTGATAGGCAACGTCTTCCAGCAGCTCTACCAGCTTGCCGACATTTTCATCGTCGGCCGCCTTCTGGGCGAAAACGCGCTGGCAGCCGTCGGCGCGTCGGCTCCGATATATTTTACGTTTCTGATTATCGCATTCAGTTTTACCGGCGGGCTGACAGCCGTTACGGCGCAGCGGTTCGGGGCAGGGGATTATGACGGCGTGCGCCGCTCGGTAACCCATTCGTTTCGCGCCAGCCTGGTACTGAGCATATTCCTGACGCTTGTTTTGATTGTGAGCCTGCGCCGCCTGATGCATATTTTAAACGTTCCGCCGGCAATCTATGACGATTCGTACAATTTCATCATGATTCTCGGGCTGGCAATGGTATTGATTGTCGCTTTCAACCTGCTTTCGGGTTTTATCCGTGCGCTCGGCGACAGCAAAACGCCGCTGTATTTCCTGATTTTTTCCTCGGTTTTAAACATCATTTTCAATCTGGTTCTGATAAAATTCTGCCGCCTCGGCGTTATCGGTTCGGCCGTCGGCACGGTGATTGCCATCAGCATTTCCGTTGTCTGCTGCATTATATACATCAAACGCAACTATCCGATTCTCCGGCTGAAGAAAGAAGACTGGGCATACAACCCCGCATTTATGCGCGAACACCTGAACATTGCCATTCCGATGTCGATACAGTTTTCGATTTTGGCGCTGAGCATTATGGTCATTCAGGCGGTCTGCAATTCTTTCGGCGAGAAGATAATCGTCGGTTTCACCATTGCTTTGCGCATCGAACAGCTGGCTACCCAACCGCTGATGGCCATCGGGCTGGCTATGGCAACGTTTGCCGCCCAGAATTACGGTGCCGGCAAATTATCGCGCATTCGTGAAGCCGTTAAGAAAGCCTGCCTGACATCGTTTGTCATCAGCCTGTTGATGAGCACCGTGATGTTCTTTTTCGGCACCCATATCATCGGCAGCTTTTTGGACAATCCGGATCCGTTCGTCGTTCAAATCGGCGCGTCTTATCTTGGCATCAGCATTATGTTCTATTTCTTCCTCGGCATGATTTTTATCTTCAAAAACACGCTGCAAAGCATGGGCAAACCGCTGTATCCGGTATTGTCGGGCTTTATCGAACTCGGTATCCGTTCGTTCGCCGCCGTCTGGCTCGCCTCCAAAATCGGCTATCAGGGAATTTACTATGCCTCGCCTTTGGCCTGGGTAGGCGGTTCGATAGTCGTTTTTGCCGGATATTATTTCAATGTTTATCTGCGCAAAGAGAGCGATATCAAAAAGGAATACCGCGACCTTTATAAACGGATGAAAGCCGCCTGAAAATGGTCTGCCCGCCGGCACCCCGGCGTTCGGGTTTCTGTTCCGTTTCCATAAAGGCGCAGCAGTCTGAACTCCGTAAAAATAAAGGCGCCGCTGCCTGCACCCCGTAAAAAAAGAGCGAACCCGAAAGTTTCGCTCTTAATTTTTTGTCTTGGCTCAGAAATCCAACAGTCCGTCCCGGCGCAGATTGATTATCGTCTGCGGCGAAACTTTCAGCCGGTTGACAGTTAGCAGCAGAAGCTCATGCCTGTCTTCCGCATCAATATCAGCGCGCTGAGCCAACAGTCTCAAGGCCTTGCCGGAAACAAATCCCCGGTTGGCTGACAGGCAACCGACTTTTACCAAATAGTCGCGGATAACTTCGGGCGAAGCTTTTGCAAACAGACTATACGTTCCCGATGTACCGAGAGGGAGATGGTTGCGACACATCCATTCAAACAGATAATCAGCTACTTCCCGTGTCGCATTTTCATAAATGGTTCTGCGGAAAGGAACTCTCGGATGCGAAAGCTCAAGAAAACGCGTGGTTTTCTCTCGCAAAAAACGGATAACATCAAGCTGTCCAGCCGCATATTTGAGGATTTCCCGTTCATCGTCAGGACTGGGAGCAATGCGTACCCGCTCGCGTCCGGGCGCATAATAGCTGATAATCTGCGCGTCAGCCGCCTCTTTATCGGCAGAAACCAACGGCAGCAGCGCATTAAAGTACCCGTAATCGCACAGCGTATCCAAAATTTTCGGATTCGCCAGTTCTGCAATTTCACTGCGGCGGGAACGGACAAATGCCATACGTCCCGGCCAGTTCAAATTCTTAAAATAAGCGTCAAATTCCTCGCCGCTTACATTCCCTAAAATAATTCTGTCCATATGCGTAAAATTTAACAGCCTTATTATAAGCGGCTGTCGTTTCCGAAGTCAAGATGTTTTTGTCTATTATTGAAAAGCCGTCATGCCCGGCACACCACCCCAGCCGCCGACCGGCGGCACGCTTCATCAGTTCATGCTTTTCGAGTGTGCTGGATTACTCTGCGCTTCCCGATGTACCCGTTCCAAAGCACGGCTTCCGACCCCGCCTTTAAAAACACAGTTCCGGACTGCGCCTTTTTAAGTTTCTCTCTTAAAATAATCAGGATTTGAATTTTGCCGTTTCCGCCCGAGCCAGCGCGTCGCAGCGTTCGTTTTCCGGATGTCCGGCGTGCCCTTTAACCCAGACCCAGCGGATTTCGTGCTGGTTGCGCAGCTCATCCAGCCGCTGCCACAGCTCAACGTTCTTTACCGGAGATTTCTTGTTGGCGGTTTTCCAGCCGCTCTTTTTCCAGGCATAAATCCATTTTTCAATCCCGTCCATAACATAGCGGCTGTCGGTATAAAGCGTAATGTTGCACGGCTCCTTGAGCGCCGCCAGCGCCGAAATGACCGCCGTCAGCTCCATGCGGTTGTTGGTCGTTTCCGCTTCGCCGCCGGAAAGTTCCTTTTCCGCGCCGTTATAACGCAATATGGCGCCCCAGCCGCCGGCTCCCGGATTCCCGGAACACGCTCCGTCCGTAAATATTTCCACTCGTTTCATTTTTCGTTTTTCCTTTTTGTTTTGTTCTCTCTGCGCCGCATTTCAAAACGCGTCGCACCGTTTTGCCTTCCGCTTTCATATCCGCTCGTACCGCCCGGTGCCGGCTCTCCGCCAGTCTCCGTCTTCCCGATTCTTCCCTGAAACACCATTTCGCCCGTCTGCCGCAATTCTCAGTTTTATGCCCGCCCTGTCTTCAAATTTTTATTCTGTTTTCAGATAGCACGAGAAAAACTCGTTGGTCAACACCGCCAAATCAGCGTTTTTCCTTAACGCCTGCGCCACAAACGACCGTAAATCGTTCTTGGAAATAAAAATCCGGAAACTCCGCGGTGTCGCGCCGTCCGCCCCAATGACCCCGTCCATCAGAAAATCTTCGCTGATGTCGTCGGCAAAGCGGATTTCCGCCTTTGCGCATGAAAACAGCGCCCGCGGCGGCACGCGCATTTCCATCGGCGTAATCAGGTTGATTGAATTGTTCTCCGCCGCCAGATTCTCCAGCTGGCTGTCATAATAAAAGCTGACTTTTGTCTTATCCCCGCCGACCAGAAGCGTATTGCAAGACAGGTAAACCTCTTTCGCCACGGCATTTGAACTGTTTTGCGCCAGCAGCGAGAACCTGATTTTGACGTAACTTTCCTTTTTCTTGCCCCGTTTTGCCGGCGCGAAAAAGTCGTCGTCGCCGTCTTTGCCGACCTCCAGCGTCTTGTTGGAAATTACTAGTTCGATATTCGGCTGCGGCCTTTTGCCGAACATTCCCGCAATCACCGCATACGGAGCCGGAACGTTGTTGGAGCCCGAACGGATGTAAATCTGGCTTCCCGTCGTCGTCATCAGCGGCGCAATATCCGATTTCGGGATATATGTCGCCACAAAACCGTCGCCGTTGTCGTCGCAGCTGATGATGTGGTTGCGGACTTTGTTATGCGAGGGAATGGTACAGCCTGAAATGGCATTTTCCAGCCAGCTCAAAAAGCGGTGCACGTTCTGAACTTTAACCTTGGCCTTGGCAACGTCGCCAAGCTCCAAATCCCGCGAACATTCGACTCCCCAGACCAGCACGCCGCCCTCGGAATTGCCGAACGCGGAAATTGCCTTGCCCAGATTGCGCCGGTCGTTCGGATGCAGCGAACGCATCGACTTTCCGTCCGAAACAGCCTGTTTAAAGTCCAGAAACAACTCTTCCGTCTGCCGGCTCATAATAAACTCGTCAATGGCATCTTCGCCGAAATAAATCAGTTTTTCAAAAATATCTTCCGCTCTGGACATTGCTCCGCTCCCGTTTCCGAATTGCCGCTGCCGGGCGTTCCGCGCCGGCTGCTCCTTGCTACCTTCTGCCGGACTATTGAACCGAACTGGCGGCAATACCCGGCGGGCAGCATCCGGCTATTTCCGGCTATTTAAAGTAATCTCCGGCGTCAATCGCCGCTTTTGCCGCTTCCTCTGCCTCAAAGAACGGATATTCGTCCTTCAGCCCCATCATCGCCGCAACCATAGAGGACGGAAATATCTCCAGCCCGTTCTTATAGTCTTTGACAGCCGAATTGTAAAAACGCCGTGCCGCCGCAATATGTTCTTCGGTTTCGCCCATCGCCTGCATGGCGCTGCTCATCGCCGCGTCGGATTTCAGTTCGGGATAGTTTTCCGCCGTCAGCCGAAATCCGTGCATTGCTTCCGAAAGCTGTTGTTCGGCCTTGAAACGTTCCTCATATCCCGCCGCATTCATCGCCTTTTCGCGCAGCTCCGTCACTTTCATAAATACGTCTTTCTCGTGTTCCATATATTTTGCTGCCGCTTTCAGCAGATTCGGAATCAGGTCGTAGCGTTTCTTAAGCTGTACGTCAATTCCCGCCGCCGCTTCTTTTAAGTTGTTTTTCTTTTTGACCAGCGAAACGTAAATTCCGTAAAAAAGCGCCAGCGCTATGCCCGCAATAATCAGTCCGACCGTCATCACAACCTCCTGCCGTCTTGTCTGTCAACATTAAATCCTGCCTTAATCTAACCGGCGAGAGGTTAAAATTGCGTAAAAGCCTTGCCAAATCCGCAAAAACGTTCTATATACCGCATAAATCACCACAAGGAGACAAATATGGAAAAAAAATCTGCACCACAGACAGTATCTCGCTCAGCATCAAATCCCGTATCAACGGCCAAGCCGAATACGCCTCCGGCTGCCGCTTTGGACGCCGCGCTGTCACTCAGGCCGGATGCTGGTCCCGATACGGAGCAGCGTTTCATTAATATTGAAATGGCTTTGTCCGATTTGGAACGCACTGTGGAAGATTTAAATGATGTCATCATCAGACAGGGCAGGGACATCGCTTTCCTGCAAAAGCAGAACCGATTCCTGACCGAAGCCCTGCGCAATGCGCAAAGCACTGTCAAACCGCTGGAAGAAGAAACTCCGCCGCCGCATTACTGATACAACGTAAACATTACAGACGCAAATCCCAGCAGACACAAAGCTCAAAGCACCCCTCATATCTGATATGAGAAGTTTTAATTCCCAGGTACCCACGTATCTGCCGCGGGATTCTTATTCCCGGATACCCCGCGCGTCTGATGCGAGCTTTTCAAAGCAAAAAAAAACGCGCCCTTTTTGGCGCTGTTTGAAAATGAAAAAGTAATGCAGTTATATAAGTTGAAAAAGTAATCCGAAACATAAACTTAAAATAATAATAGGCTGAAAAGGTATAAAACATTCCTCAAAACCTTTTCGGCAAACTCATAAATCGGGTTCCCGTTCAATCGGGAAAAGCATCTTCCCGCTCGGGAAAATCATAAAAGCGCCCTCAAAACCGTAGCAGGGAATACTGTCGTCTCAAAGGCGCTCCGTATTTTGTGTGCACATTTCTGATCAGAAGGTTTTCCAATAATAGCAATAAAACCATCGGGCAATCCGTGATTGTCATTTTCAGCGGGCGAAACATCTGGCCGGACGTCCGCCTTTCGCATTTTAAAATGCTCTCACCTTATTTATGCTAACAGAAAGAAACAAAGCATAAATATCCGCGAAATAAATAAACAACTTTCAATAACTACATATATATATAATAGACTTAACAAACCACTTGCAAAGTAGAATAAATAAAAGCCTCATACAATACATTTTTACGGTTGTTCACAGGATTATTTTTTTCACGTCTGATTTTCACCCGCCTGCCGAGGGCGTTGCGCGAAAGCCCGTTTCGCTGTTCCCGCCCCGACAAAATCTCCGCAACAGTACTGTACCGCCGCCGCAACGCTTAATTGCCGCCTTTGCCCGGATTTGCCGCCCTGAACAGGACGCCCGGAACATCGGCACCGTTTTCCTGCCGCAAGGTCAGGGGATAGGTGGCAATTTCCGTAAACCCGGCCTTATGCAGCGCTTTTTCCACATACTGCCGACGGTGTTTGTAACGCCCCGCGGCGGTCAGATAAAAATCGTTGCCCCGTTCTTCGTCGGCGGATTCTGTCGTAAACCAAAGTTCCGGTGTCCCGTTGCCCGAAGAAGGCGCCGCCTTCGTTTTCCTGCTTTCCGCCTGTTCGCCGTCAGCCCGCCGCATCAAATCCGCCGCCGCGTTCAAAACATCCTCCAGATTCCCCATATAGCAGAAAACGTCAAAAGCGATAATCAGGGTATAGCCGTTGTGCGGTACGGCAGTATTTACTCCCGTCCCCGCCGGCATCTCTGCCGCCGCCGTTGCCGCTATCGGTTTTACAGCCGCCCCCGCCGCCATATCTTGCAGCAGCGCCGTAACGTCTGCCTGATACAAACTGCGGTACACGCCCTTGCGGCGGGCAGCTTCCAGCATCTTGGCGGAAATATCCGCGCCGTCAAATATGCTGTCTGCCGTTTTCAGCGCCTGCGCTGCCAGTCCCGTGCCGCATCCGAGGTCAAGCACGGTTCCTTTCACCGCTCCGTGCTGCCTCAGAAATTCCGCCGTAATCTGCGGATTAAGCCTCTCCAGCGTTTCATCATACGTTGCGGCAAAATTGTCAAACAGCTTTTCGGCGTACAGCCTGTCGTCGCCGCTTTCCGCCGGCATTCCGCTGATTCCCGCCAGTATCCGCCGCGAAAAAACGTTGTCGGGCTCAATTTTCTGCCAGTTTTCGGCAATTTTCAGTGCCAGTTCGGCATTATTCGCCGCCAGCCCGGTCAGCGTTTCCATAATCCCCGCTGCAAATTCCTCCCGTTCCGGCGCCCTTTGGTGGGCATTGAACATCAGCCCCAGCGCTTCCTCATAATCGCCGAGGTCTTTCAGCACCAGCGCCAGGTTATAGCTGATTTCCGGCTTTTCCGGTTCCAGTGCCGCCGCGGCGCGATACTCTTCCAGCGCCTCGCTTTTGCGTCCGCTGCGGTAGAGCAGGGTGCCGTAGTTCAAGTGTGCTCCGGCAATGCCGCGCGTAATGTCAAAACTTTTCTTATAATAAATTTCCGCCCGTTCCAAATCCCCGCGTGCCAGATAGATGTCAGCCGCTCCTAACAGCGCCTCAACTGCATTTTCGTCCAGATTCAAAACCTTATGATACAATTGCAAAGCTTCCGCCTCATTGTCGGCCATCCGCAGCGTATCTGCCAGAGCCAGCAGCCCGCCGGTATGGTACGGATTGGCCGCAGTTGCCCGCCGCAGATAATGTTCCCGCTCTGCCGGTTCCTCACAGCTTTCCGCCGCCAGCAGATTGGCCTGAAAGTCGCTTTCCTGTTCGTCCGCCAGTTGCAAAAGCGTCTCTTTGTCCTTGGTATAAAAGCATAAATTGGCTCTGGCTTCGTTATAGGCACCGTCAATGTCCAGCGCCCGGCAAAAGCTTTTGACCGCCTCCTGATGGTCGCCGGTTTCTTCCTGCGTCAGTCCCAGATAATTCCAGGCCTCTTTTAAATCCGGCTGCAAATCGGCCGCCCGCTGCAGCGCCTCCAGTGCCTCACGCTTTTTGCCGAGCATGCGATATGCCAGCCCGAGATTGAAAAAATGCGGGGCAAAAGGCGCCGGCGCATAGCGTATCGCCGCCAGAAAACAGTCAGCCGCCCGCCCGGCATTGCCCTTGCTCTGCGCAGCCAGCCCCAGCAGGTTCCACACGTCCGAATTTTCCGGCATCGCTTCAAGCAGTTTCAGATAAATGTCTTCCGCCTCATTCAGGGCGCCGTTGTTTTGCAGTTCAATTGCTTTTTGAAACATTAAATCATATGACATATCAACACCTTGCCCTTTAAAATTATTCTAAAATATTAATATTTGTCCGCCTGCTGCCCATACCTGTATGCCCTGTCCCGGCATACGCTCTCGTCAGCCGTTTTTCCGCCGCTGTTTTTCGCGTCCCGCCGTAAAAGCCGGCGGATTTCAGCGCTCTGCGGTCAACGCCCGGGATGCGCCGCCGGCACCAGAAAATCGTCCAGCGCCCGTCGGATTTCCGCAATATCGCTGTCGCTGCCGAGCCGGTGGTTGCTGTCTTTGAGTAACACGGTTTTGACATCGCTGCCGGTAAGTTTCTGCGCAATCAGCGGTGCCGTGCGCCAGTCAAGCGACGCATCTTTCATTCCTTGCAGCAGCCTCGTTTTTCCTGCATAAGGGATTGTTTCTTTGTCCAAAAGCAGGTTTTCGTTGCCCGATGCAATCATTTCTTTGGTAATGACATAAGTGAAATCGTTGGTCGGAAACGTAATTTTGCCGTCCCGTTCCAGAATTTCCTTGTGTTCGGGGCGGAAATAAGCCTCAAAATATTTTTTCAGGAAGTCCGGCGCCGCTGCCAGCCCGAGGAACCCTTTGACCTTTTGCGGAAACTGTACCGCCGCCAGCAGCCCGAGCCAGCCGCCGAGCGACGCACCCGCCGTAACAACGTCGCCGTCGACCATCTCGCCGACAATCTCAAAAATCTGGCTTTTATAGGTATTTATCGTCGTTTCTTCAAACCTTGCCGCATCGGAGCCGTGCCCCGCGATTTCGTAACGGAAAAAGCCCATGCCGTTCTCAATGCACCATTTCCTGATTTCTTCCGGTTTGCGCCCGTAGGGATCGGAGCAAAATCCATGTGCATAAACCAGCGTAAAGCTTTGAGTTTTTGCGCCGTCCGGCTTAATGTATTCATACTTTGCGGTATGCCCGCATTTATAGGTGTAAAAAGATTCTGACATCTGAACCTCGCCAAACAGATTAACGTTAATGGGAATATATACGACAAATGAGTAAAGATAAAGTAAAAAACACGGAAAATAACCGCCCGGACGCTGTCGGCGGTACCCCCGCCTTTGCTTCTCCCGCAGCGGAGAATTCGGGAAAGGCGTCCGTTTCAGCATCTCGCCCCTCCGGCGCCGCAGTTCAAAACGCGCTGCTGCCCTCCGGCTCCTCTGCTGCGCAGAATACGTCCGCGCCCCGCGGCTCCGTCGAACCGGTCGTGCTGCAGGTTTTGCCCGAACTGGGGCAGGGCGGGGTTGAACTTGGAACGGTACAGATTGCCGAAGCTTTGGTGCAGCACGGATACCGCACTTATGTCGCCTCGCAGGGCGGACGGCTTGAATACAGCCTTGAACGCCTCGGCGTCAAACACTTTACCCTGCCGCTTAAGAGCAAAAACCCGTTTACAATCTTAAAAAACGCCTCCAGGCTCGCGGAAATAATCAAAAAAGAGGGGATTAACATCGTCCATGCCCGTTCCCGCGCCCCGGCCTGGAGCGCATATCTCGCCGCGAAAAAAGCCGGCGTGCATTATATGACAACCTTCCACGGCACTTACGGCCTGGGTCCCGGCGGCATCAAAAAAATATATAACCGCGTCATGACCCTGGGCGAAAAAGTGATTGTCATTTCTTCGCATATCAAACGCCATGTTCTGGAAAATTACCATACCCCGGAAAATAAGCTTGTGTTTATTCACCGCTGCGTGGATATGGAGAAGTTTAACCCCGAAGCCGTCAGTGCTGAGCGGATGAAATCCGTGATTGAACAATACGACCTGCCGACTGACAAGCAGCTGATTCTCCTCATCGGCCGCCTGACGCACTGGAAAGGGCAGTGGCTGCTGATTGAAGCTTTGTCCAAATTGAAGGCTCGCGGCGATTTTCACTGTATTTTCACCGGCGATGACCAGGGGCGCGTCAAATACACCGAAAGCCTTGCCGCCCAAATCCGCGCCCACGGCATGGACGGCGACTTTACCTTTATCCGCCACACCGACGACGTTCCGGCGCTGATGAAAGCCTGCGACATTGTCGTCTCCGCCTCGGTTGAGCCGGAAGCCTTCGGGCGCATTGCCGCCGAGGGCGAAGCAATGGGAAAAATCGTGCTCGCTTCAAACATCGGCGGCTCGCTGGATAACCTTAAAGACGGCGTTACCGGCCGCCATTTCGTCTCTGGTGATGCGGACGACCTGAGCCGAAAACTTGAGTGGGCATTAAACCTTCCGGCGGACGAACGCAAAAAAATTGCCTCTGCCGCCCGTAATTTTGTAAAAGAAAACTTTACAAAACAAATAATGTGTGATAAAACGCTTGACGTCTATCGCGCTTTGGCGGAGAGTCCGCTGCGCTGACCGGAGGAAATTCCGGCCTGCGCACAGTTTCCGTCCCAACGCGGCAGACGGTAGTGAACGAAACAAAATCCCGGCTTGGCGTCAGGCGGCGCCGGTCGGACAACAAACTTAAACCAAAGGGGTATAATATGATTAAGATTGAACTGCCGGACGGCAGCATAAAAGAGGTCGAGGCCGGAATTTCGGGCTTTGAACTCGCAAATCAGATAAGTCATAATCTGGCGAAAGCCGCATTGGCCGTAGAAATTGACGGCACGTTAAAAGATCTCACTACCCCGCTCACTACCAACGCCAAAGTAAAAATTATCACCGCCAAAGACAAGCACGGGCTTGAAATTCTGCGCCACTCCTGTTCGCACGTTATGTCCGAAGCCGTTAAGGAGCTGTGGCCGGACGTTCAGGTAACGATTGGCCCGTTCATTGAAGACGGTTTCTATTACGACTTCTCGCGCAAAGAGCCTTTCACAACTGAAGATTTTGCCAAGATTGAAGAAAAAATGCACGAAATCGTCAAACGCGACGAAAAAATCACCCGTGAAGTCGTCAGCCGCGAAGATGCCGTTGCGCTGTTTAAGTCGCGCGGCGAACATTACAAGGTTGAAATTATCGAAGACCTGCCGGCGGACGCGGAAATTTCGCTTTACCGCCAGGGGGATTACGTTGACCTCTGCCGTGGCCCGCACGTTCCTTCAACCGGACATATCGGCAATGCCTTCAAGCTGATGAAAGTTGCCGGTGCATACTGGCGCGGCGATTCGAACAACGAAATGCTGCAGCGTATTTACGCGACGGCGTGGGCAGACAAAAAAGACCTTGAAGAATATCTGCACCGCATAGAAGAGGCCGCCAAACGCGACCATCGCAAACTCGGCAAGGAAATGGATTTATTCCATTTTGAACCCGAATATGCGCCCGGCGCGGTTTTCTGGCACGACAAAGGCTATAAAATCTACCGCAAGCTGATTGAATATATGCGCAACCGTCAGGAACACAACGGCTATGAAGAGGTTTCGACCCCGCGCATTATGGACCGCTGCCTGTGGGAAACCTCCGGCCACTGGGAAAAATACGGCGCTCACAACTACTCCGGCCAGACCGAGGACGGCAAATGGTTCTGCATTAAGCCGATGAACTGCCCCGGCGGCCTGCTGGTCTACAAACAGGGGATTAAGAGCTATCGCGACCTGCCGTTGCGTATGGCGGAGTTCGGCAAAGTTAATCGTTATGAAGCTTCCGGCGCCCTGATGGGCTTAATGCGGGTGCGCGAGTTCACGCAGGACGATGCGCACATCTTCTGCACGCCCGAACAGATGGAAGAAGAATGCATCACGACGATGAAGCTGATTTTTGACATCTATAAGGACTTCGGTTTTGACAAGATAAAGATTTATCTCTCGACCCGTCCGGAAAAGCGTATCGGTTCCGACGAAATCTGGGATATTTCCGAAAAGTCGCTGGCGAGCGCATTGGAAAAGCATGGCTACGAGTATGAAATCAACGAAGGCGAGGGCGCTTTCTACGGTCCGAAGCTGGAATTCATCCTCCGCGACGCCATCGGCCGCGAATGGCAGTGCGGCACAATTCAGGTCGACATGAACCTGCCGCAGCGTTTTGACATTTCCTATATCGGCGAAGACGGCGAAAAGCACCAGCCGGTTATGCTGCACCGCGCGCTGTTCGGCTCCATTGAACGGTTCCTCGGCATTCTGATTGAGCATCACGCCGGCAAGCTGCCGTTGTGGCTGTCGCCGGAACAGGTCGTCGTTATGCCGGTAACCTCCGCGTTCGACAATTACGCCGAAGATGTCGCCAAAACTTTGCGTGCCGCCGGCTTAACTGCCAAAACCGACCTCCGCAACGAAAAAATCAACTATAAGATTCGCGAACACTCGGTCGAGAAAATCCCGGTCATTATGGTTGTCGGTGCCAAGGAAGAGGCGGACAAGACGGTAACAATCCGCCGCCTGGGTTCGGAAAAGCAGGAAATTATGCCTCTTGCTGAAGCCGTTGCCGCTTTGGCAAAAGAGGCAGAAATGCCGCATAAAAACGAAGCCTGAAAATAACTCGGCCGGTTCCCGCCGAACCTCCCCGCCCCAAAGGCGAGGTTTGAAGGCGGCTCCGCCAGGCTCTCAGACCTTCATCTGACCGGAAACACGGTGCTTTGGCACCGTGTTTCTGCTTATCCAAACGTCGTTTTCGCCTCATCTTCCGCCGACGCCCTGGCCGCTCCGGCTATCGCCGACTGGATATCCGTCCGTCAGCTTCCGCCTTTGCCCGCTTTTAAATTCCGCCATACGCAAACGCATTTCCGTCCGGTCATAGCCATGTCATCAGCCTGTATTTTTGTCAAAAAAACTTGACATTTGTCATTTTTGATGTTACATGGTGCACAAACTTTAATTATTTTATTAATTTAAATTTTTGTGTTATGGAAAATCTATTATTACAAACCAAAGAGTATGTCAAAGAGTTAATGGTATACAGTTTTAAGTCGGTAATCCCTTCATTGGAAAAAACGGACAATTTTCCTATTCTGGTGAATGATTTCATGGATAAAGGAATCCTCTTGTGGCTTTGGATATTGCCTGATGGAAGAGCCATTTACTTCTCAAACAACAAGAAATGCGGACATGATGAAAATGGAAATCCGCAATTCCTCTTATTGTAAACGTCTGCCTATCACAAAACCAGACCAGCATGCTCTTAACCAACAGAAACGCTTCCGATACATTTCGGAGGCGTTTTGTTTATACCGCATAACCTTTTATATGCCACATAGCCGATTTTGTTCCATTATTCATTCCACCTCAATTTCTGTTACGGTATACCGCATATATTTTCCGTTAAACAAATCTTAAACTTCCACCGTTACACTGATATAAAATTAATCAGCAGACGAGGTGCCGAATGAAAAAATTATCTCTGCCCCATGTTTTGTCTCTGGCCGTGGCTGCCGTATGTGTTGCCGTGCCGGGCTATGCCGAGACGGACTTTTCAGGTTCTCCTGCTGAAGCGACTGCCTTTCCGGCAGGAATGGCCGCAGAAGATGATATCCTCACTGCGGCAGATATTTCTGCTCCGGAACCGGCGCCGGCCGCCGCCCAACCGGCTGACGGCGTGTATATTATCCCGGATGATGTCCGTTGTTACGTTCGCAAAGAAGACCGTGTTACTTTCTGCACCGACCACGACGGCGCTCCGATAAACGGCGAAATGCGCAAATACCGCGAAGATGAGCTGATTCGCACTTATCCGCTCAAAGACGGCGTCTTGAACGGAACCGCCGTTTCCTACTATATCAGCGGCGGCATATTGGCTGAAAAGCCCTATAAAGGCGGTAAGCTGGACGGTGTTGCCAAAACCTATTATAAAACCGGAAAAGAAGAAACCGTCGTCCCGTATACGGCCGGAAAACGGGAAGGCGTCGCCAAATATTACTATCAAAACGGCTATATGCAGGGGCAGGGGATTTATATCAACGGCCGCCTTAACGGACCGTCCCGCCTCTACGATGAAAGTGGTGAGCTTGTATACGAACTGACGTATGAAAATGATACCGTCGTTTCCGCTTACTGCATGTATAAAAAGAATCCGGATACCGGCAAGCGCTACCGCAAGGATCTTGACGCCGGAATTGTCGATCTGATAAACCGCAAACAAATTGCCCCCAAGCCGGTAATCGTTGAAAACAAATGCGCTATGGAGCGGATTTCCGAATAACGCCATGCTCAATAACATCAAACAAATTCGTAAATCTCTCGGTATAACCGTTGCCGAACTGGCGCAAAAGCTCAATATGTCCCAAGGCAACCTTACCAAAATCGAAAACGGGCAGGTAGATATGAAAGCAGAAACCGCCGCCGCTATTGCCGCAATTCTGCAATGTCCGCTGGACAAGCTCATCGCTGAGGAAAAAGACAACGTTTCGCCGCTGTCATTGCCGCTCAATCTGCCCGCAGACAGCCGCACAATGGCGGTTAGGGATAATAATATGGCGCCGACATTGATTTCCGGCGACATTGCCGTTGTCCGTCCCTGCCAGACCAAAGGCGCCGACGGCATATATCTGCTGCAACGCCAGGGCAGGGAAGTCCTGCGCCGCCTGCAAACGCTCTCCGACGGCAGAGTTGCGGTTTTATGCGATAATCAGGCTTATCTGCCCGAATATGCAGTAACCGCTGCGGAGCTGGAAATTTCCGGACATGTCGTCAGTAAAATCGCCGTTGTTTCATTATCCTGATTTTACTTTTGCATTTTTACCAATATGTTTCAGGCTGCTCAGTAAGCCTGACTAATGTATGCCTTGCCTTATTCTAGGCATATCTCATTCTATTCCCAATACCTCCGACAATTACCCGGCTATTGCCGCCAACATCGGTCTGTTTTCAAAAATCCCCCCTCCCAACTGTTATCACCACTACGGATATTTTAAAAGCATATTATTCCTATTTTTTAATTTTATTTAATTTGCAAAATGCATTACAAAAGAATAAATAATTAAATACAGTGTGTTGTTAGCTTTATTCATTGCGGTGAATATATTGACAAATATTCATAACGAGAATATCGCAAAATACAAAAATCTATCCTGAACATCTTTCTTAGACATTAAATCCCGAATGAGTTTTTCGCTCAAAACTCCCACAAACACCTCTATAGCTGTCTCTCTATAGTTTTCTTTCTGCATTTTCCTCGTTGACACAAAAAAATCCGCCATACTGCTGATAGCGGATTTTTAGATTTACCTACCGGCTATAGCGGAGCCTTAGTATTAAGGAGCGCTAGTTCTCGGGGTCATCAGATGGTGACTTCCTTGAGCATTTAGGTTCGGCCAGTATTGCCATAAAAGTTTGTTCAAGATTATACAGTTTCTCCTTTTCGTAAGCGATTGCCAACTGAATGGAATTACCGTATTCCCGAATAATCATCTCTTCTTCTTCACTCATCATGCTCGGGCGTTTCCCCAAGGCAAACAGGTTTTCCCGGTTGTTTTTGGCAAGTTTCTGCATTTCCATCGGTACGCCGGAAAGAACCACCAGCGACCTGTTGATTTCCAAAATCCGCATCACCTTGCCGAGAACCATCTTGTCCATTCTCGGTTCCGGCCATACCAGATGTGCAATTTTCGTTTTGGATATGACGTCGGCTAAATCGGCAAGCTGTTCGTCGGAAAAATAACATCCCGTCAAATCCAGATAGACCAGGCTGCCAAGCCCTCTTATCGTATCCAGCAGCAGCTCAAACAGTACCGGGTCGTCATTAAAGATAAAACACTTGACGGCCAGATTTCTGAGCTTTTCTTTCTTTTTCAGCCGCAACAGCATATTTCTGAGCATTTCCGCATCGGAATATTTGTTTTTCATCATAGAGTTTTTGAGCATCCCGCGCGCCGTCGTATAAAGTCCGCCGATATTGCCGTCTGCGACAAAAACTTCGACGGAGCCGATGCCGATGGAGAACTTTCGCAGCTCCAGGCTGTTGTCCAGCCACAGGTATGCCTCTTCCAAATCCTGCTTTTTCAAACAGGGGCGTTTCAAAATAATCTCTTTTGCGCTCGCGTCGTAGTAGCCGAAAGAGTTTCTTGAACCGCATTCGTTGGCTAAGCCCCTCATTTGCGCTCCTTTCTTTTCCAGGGGTTAAAGTTAAACACAACCGTTAATGGATTTTACACAACCAACAATTGTATCGTCTTGTTTTCTATACATATACTATAACAACCCGGAAAGAAATGCAATACTTTTTTATTTATTATTGTATTATCTATCGCAGAAATAGTTTATCGGTTCATATAACTTTTTATATTGATTTTATATAAGTTTGTATATGTTTCAAATCAAAAGGTGATATTTTTTCGGATTTGTTAATAAATAAAGGTAAAACTCCGCTAAAAGAATTGTCAAACAAAATAAAAAAAATTATAGTATCCGCAGTGTAATTTTTGAAAGTCCGACCATGATTTTGATGGAAAATCCGGCTTACGGATATGCCGTTTTGGCGTTTTTGCTCTTTTTCTGCCTTTATTATGCCGTAGTCTGCCGCGTCCGCCTGCTGCACAAGGCCGCGGAATATAATGATATTTACGGTAAATACAGCGAGTTACAGCTCAAACACGCCGTTACCGAGTCCAAATTTGCCGATGTTATTTCCGGCGCGGCAAAAGCCGAATCGGAGAAAATAGCGCTTCAGAACGCCGTTACCGGGCTGGAACGGGATTTAAGTGCGCAAAAAGCCGCTGCCGCCGCCCGGGAAGAAGCGATGGCTGAAAAAATCCGCTATCTGGAAAAGATAAAAGAAGAACTGACGTTGAAATTTAAGGACATTTCCAACGAAATCATCAAAGCTCAGCACGAGTCTTTTTCCGCCGAGCAGAAAACCGCGCTTTCGGCGCTGCTGTCGCCGTTTGCCGAGCAGCTTAAGGCTTTTAAGACGGAAGTTGCCAGCGCCCGGGAAGAAAGCATAAAAAGCAAGTCCAGCCTTGATACCCAGCTGATGAACCTGATGGCGCTGAACCAAAATCTCAGCAAAGACGCCCAGAGCCTGACCGAAGCGCTTAAAGGCAACAAAAAGGCACAGGGCAACTGGGGGGAATTCCAGCTTGACCGGCTTTTGGAAAGTTCCGGTCTGCGCAAAGGGCAGGATTACGACACGCAGGAAGCGTATTATGACGAAGACAAACGGCTTTACCGCCCGGATGTTATTATCCATTTGCCGAAAAACCGCGATATTATCGTCGATTCCAAAGTTTCTCTTAATGATTATCTCGAAGCCGTCAACGCCGACAATGCGGAAACACAGCAAAAATTCCTGCAAAAAAACCTCGCCTGCATCAAAGCGCATATCGACGAGCTGTCTGCCAAGGAATACCAGAAGCTGCTTAAAGGGCGCACTCTGAATTACGTCATTATGTTTATTCCGGTAGAAAGCGCCTATGTCGCGGCGCTTGAGGCCGATAACAACCTGTACGATTATGCATACCGCCGCAACGTCATTTTGGCGACGCCGCTTTCGCTGATGCCGGTTTTGCGCACGGTGGACAACCTCTGGCGGATAGACAGCCAGAACCAGAACGTGCAGAAAATAGCCGAACTCGGCGGCAAGATTTATGACAAGCTCGCAGCTTTCGTTGAGGATATGAAAGCCATCGAACGCGGCTTAAATCAGGCTTCCAACGCTTATAACAATGCCATGACCAAGCTTTCCGGGCGCGGCTCCGCATTGTCGCAGGCTGAAAATATGAAAAAGCTCGGCGCCAAAACCGGCAAAACCATTGCGCTCGCCCTGAACGACAATGATTTGCTTTTAACCGCCCCGGCCGAAGCCGTAACGGCAGCCAATACGTCTGCCGCAGCCGCTATAGCAGACACACCGGACACAATCGCTCAAACCGAAACATCGGTAACAGCCGTTCCAACCGGTACATTGGCAACAAACGCTCAAACCGAAACACCGGCAGTAAACGCCGCAACTGAACCCGCAGGAGAAAAAAATGTCTGATTCCTCAAACAACGCGCAATCTTCCTTTAACCCCGGCGCCTCCGCCAAATCGCGCCGCATCGTTTTTACCGGCGGCGGCTCGGCCGGGCACGTAACTCTGAATCTTGCGCTGATTCCCTGGTTTCTTGAACAGGGGTGGCAGGTATCGTACATCGGCTCCAAAGGCGGCATGGAGCAGGAACTTGTCTCCCGCTTTTCCGAAGTCCGCTACTACGGCATTTTAACCGGCAAGCTACGGCGCTATTTTTCCTGGCAGAATTTTCTCGATATGGCAAAAATACCGCTCGGCTGCCTGCAGGCATGCTGGCTGGTGCGCAAAATCAATCCCGACATCATCTTTTCAAAAGGCGGCTTTGTGTCGTTTCCGGTTGTGGTCGGCGGCTTCGTGAACCGCAAACGCATTTTTATGCATGAGTCGGACATAACGCCCGGACTGGCCAACAAGCTGAGCCTCCCGTTCGTCGGCACGTTCTTTACGACCTTTCCCGAAACGGTGCAGTCCGTTTCCCGAAAAGGAAAAGTATCCTGCGTCGGCCCCGTATTGTCCGACCGCCTGTTTAACGGCAGCCGAGAAAAAGGCGCCGCATTTGCCGGGCTGGACCCTTCCAGACCGACGGTTATGGTCATCGGCGGCAGCCTCGGCGCCCGCAGCCTGAACGAAGCCGTCGCCCGGAATCTGCCGCAAATCCTCGCTAAATACCAGCTGATACACATCGCCGGCAAAAACGGCTTTAATCCTGAATTGCAGGGCAGGGGCTATGTCCAGTACGAATATGTCGATACGGAGCTGAAAGACCTGATGGCGCTTGCCGATATTGTCGTTTCGCGCGCCGGCTCCAACTCTATTTTTGAATTGGCGAGCCTGTATAAGCCGATGATTCTGGTGCCGCTGCCGGCTGCGTCTTCCCGCGGCGAACAGAGCCTGAATGCCCAAAGCTTTGTTGACAAAGGCTACGCTGAAATCATCCGCGACGAAGATATCGCTGATTCTGAAATTCTGCTCCCGATGTTGGATAAGGTTTATGCCGGACGTGCCGCCTATACCGAAAAAATGCGCGAAAACCCGGTCAAAATCACTTCTGCCGCCGCGCTTTGCGAACAAATCTGTTCCGCTGCCGCATCGTCATAAGATTTGCCTCTCCGAACAATATCTGCCTCCGGTGCCGCGCCATCACTTCCTGCCGGTGCGCTGCCTGTTCTGCTCTCTATACCCGGTACCTTATTTATCTGCCGTTTACGCTTTTTCGTCAGGTTTCAAAGCTTTTTGCCAGCCTTTTGCCGCCCGTGAAAAGGTAAAGCCCCGTCCGCGCCGCCGGGTATTCTCACCCGGTTTGCAGAGAATCCCGCACACTGCACCTTTGCGGCAGCCGGTAATTTCCGGCGCGGTAAACTTTTTCCCTTCCAGAAAACACCGCGCCATATCGGCCATAATCCGCGCCTCCGTATATTGTCCGCTGATGCCGTAATCGTCCAGCATCGCCGCAAAGAACTTTTCGCCGCGAAATCTCTTGCGGATATTTTCCGCCGCCGCGATATGTTCGGGCAAAAGCAACCCACGCCCGGTCAGCAGGCTGATAAAGTCGCGGTAAATCAGCGGATTGCGCCACCCGCCGCCAAACATCAGAAAATAGCGTGGAAAATCAAGCTCTTTCGGCAGAAATCTCAACCCCATAAACACCGTATAGGCCGCAAAATATTCCACCGTGCGCAAAATATCCTGTTCCGCCAGCGGATAGTTTTTAAGCCGCTCGGCCATACGATACAAATGCGGTCCTGACGATTTCGGCGGCACGATATCCAAAAAATTGTCGCCATCCGCCGTAACCGCCGCCTCATCATACAAATCTTTCAGCAGCATGCTGTTAATGTGTCCGCCTGCCGCCAGTTTGCCGTCTTCGTCAAAATCGGCACCGTAAAAAGCCTTTGCCAGCATATCCGCATAGTGGTTGAACGGTCCGCAGTCATAGCCGCAGACTTTTTTGCGCAGGGTCGCGCCGCTGCTGACCAGCGCCAGATTGGCAGTATTTCCCCCGTTGATAAAACAGACCGGAAACATTCCGCGCTTGGAAAGGGCGTAACTGAGGTGCAAATTGTGCACCGGCGCCAGAGGCGCACCTTCGCCGCCGTTGAAAATATCGTCGGAACGGAAATCGTAAACCACAGGAACCCCAACCTTTTTCGCCAGCCCCGCCGCGTCAAACATCTGTGTCGTAAACGGCTCGCCGCCGCCGGCCGAAGAGGGCGGATTATGTTCACCCGTCGACTGTCCGTGCAACCCGATGGCCGCCACGTTTTCCCGCGGCACGCCGCTTTTCGCCAGCAGTTCCTCCACGGCTCCGGCCAGCAGTTCGGTATAAGTTTTAAGTGCCGGGCGGAATTTTGGCAGCTTCGCCGCCTTGTCCATATCCGATCCGAGGGCGATAATTTCTTCCCGCAAATCAAGCATATCCTGCCGCAGCGCCGCAGGGTAGGGAACCGACACGCCAGCAATGTCATGGATGCTTCCGGCGCCGGAAAACTCCGTCATCACCACATCTGCCGCATCAAGCGAATTTCCCGTCATTATCCCAATCGTAATCATTGCGCCTCCGGTAGAATATTTTTTATTAACAGTATCATATCCGCCAATTCTTAATATCGGCTTAATCCCGGCGCACACTCCGGTTTCGCCTCGTTTCCTTTCTCTTTGCCGCTCCGGCATCTCCCGCACCATCTGCAGCCCGGCCTCTTCCCCGCTCCGCCGCTATATGCTGCTGCAAGTCCGGCTTTTGCAAAAACGCTCCGCCCCGTTTTTTCCGCACCATCTTTCGCTATCGCTTTCCCTGCATGCCGTCGTTACATACCGCCGCGAACGCGATTCATGTTGACAAAATTTTGTACCATATCTATACTCCGCCGCGATATTCTATTTTTTTAACTAATTTTATACCAATTATTATGAAAAAAGATGCTTTTGCCATGATTTTGATTATGGCCTGCGTTGTATTGGCCTCGTGCAGTCCGCGTGTAACTGCTCTTGGCGACACGGGATTATACGCATTCACCGACCCGAAGACACAGCTGGCCGGCGTTACCGACGAAGACGGGAAAGTTCTCATTCCGGCCTATGCCGAAGAAATCGTCCCGCTCAAAGACGTTCTCGTCTGCTATTCGCCGAAACACCGGGGAATGGTTTACCGGCTGGACGGCGAACCGCTGTTTTACGAAGAGTTTGACTACGTCATCGACAGCGGAGATTTCCTGCAGTGTCTGGAACGCTACGGCATGTACGTTTACGTCTACGGCAGCGGCAAACCCGTCGGCCCGTTGCGTCCGTGCCACGTTTCTTACCTCAACAACACGTTGATTTTCAGTTCAAAATTTGAAGTCAACGTTTACAATCTGGCCGACAAAGAAACCGAAAAGATTTTCTACCGCCGGCCGGAAGGGAATGTAAGAAGCTTCGCCTGGCTTGGCAAAAAGAAAAAGCTGGTTACCGGCCTGTGCGTCGGCGAAAGCCGCTATGCCTCCCGGATTGCCTGCGGCGAAACGCTGGATGCCGACGACAATGCCGTCGTCTGCCGAACGCCGTACGGAACCGCCGTCGGTGAAGACAACGGCGATTTCTGGACATTTCTGATTCCGTCCACGGACAGTACTGCCGCCGCTTTGACCGACGTCCCCAAAGAAAGCTGGCTCGTTTATGACCAGAGCCGCGGCTATGATTTTCTTGTCGTTCCGCAAGGCTGGGGCATGGACATCAAACAGGTCGACGGCAGGTTTGTCAAAACGTTAAGCTGGCTCGGCTGGTGGAGGCTGCATCGCCGTTTGGAAGAAATCGGCGAACTCGGCGGTCTGCACGTCGCACGCATTGACAGGCTGGAAACGGAATAGCCGTTTTCCCGCCGCCGGAGCTTCCCGCCCGGAGCGCTCCTGCACCAATCTCCCGCTTAGGTTTACAGCTTAAGCGGGAGATTTTGTTTAAACAGCCCGAATACCCGAATTTCTCCCCGGCCGTACCTGCTTTTACCGCCTGTTGCTAAATACTTCCGCTCCAGTCGTTTATTGTTGTTGGCCTGCTTTCATCATCTATTGCTGGTCAGCCTTCATGACCTGTTGTCAAATACTTCCGCCTTCATCGCCCATGGTTATTTTTGTCCTTTTTGTACATATTTATGTTGCAAAATAAAATCTTCCTCTTATAATCAGTACCGACAATAAATTTTTATTCACCATTAAAAATGTCAAATTATGAAAAAATTATTTTATGGGCTGATGATATGCGCATTGGCATTCATCGCCACAAGCTGCGGTTTCAAATCCGAAGAAAAGCCCTTGCACGGCAGTCTTGTAACCTTCACCGCGCCCGATGACGGCTCGGACGGCATTTTGCTCGGCGTCAGGGAAAAAGCGCCCAATCCGGACGATAGTCGTGTTATCGTCACGCCGGCCCGCTATACGTCCATAACCGCCGACGACAACGTTATCATCTGCCGCGTCAGCGACCTTAAGGTGGAAGCCTATAAGCACGACGGCGACCCGATTGGAAACGGCGAGTTCGAAACTTTTACCCGTATGCCGCGCGAAGAAGTCGTGTACATGGGAACGAATTACAAAACAAGTACCTGGTACTTTCCGGCACAGGACGAAACATGCGCCGTCAAATCCTCTTATCAGGGGCTGAAACTGCTTTTCCTGCGCCTTGATACCGGAGTGTGGGAAGTGCGCACCTATGGCGGCAAAAAACTCTGGACTTCTCCGGAGATGGCTGAAGGACGCAGGTATTGGCTGATAAAAGACGCCAAAGCGCCCGGCGAAGAGTTTTATTTTGCCGTAACCGGCGGAAAAAGTCCTGCCTGCACGTTGTATGACTGCAACGGCAAGGAACTCAAAAAGCTGAACGCTTCGCGCTGGCGCCTGACGCAGAAAAAGCTGAAAGCGCAAAAGGAACTTGACGGGGAAACCGTCTATGCCGAAATCGACGGCATCAGAAAGTTCTGACCGGAAATTCTGCTGTTTTTTGTTCCAGCCGTATTCGTTATCTCAGCGGTTGGACGCCGCTTGATTTCGGGATTTCCCCGTTTCGCTAAAACACAGGCCTTTGCGCCTGTGTTTTTTTGATTCAAATCCGCAAAAAATAAAGGCTTTTGAAAGACAAAAAATTTGAAACACAAAAAAACGCCGTTATCGAATACCTTCCGATATCAGGCGTCTTTTTAATCAAAATGGCGGAGAGACAGGGATTCGAACCCTGGGTACCCCGTGAAGAGTACAATTGATTTCGAGTCAACCGCATTCGACCACTCTGCCATCTCTCCGTTAGAACCGATATATAAAAGCAAATAAAATAAAATGCAAGCAAAATTCTGCCGCTTGTGGAACTTTTTTTGCCGCCCGCGATATTCTTTTCCGCAATAGCCCTCTTCGCCGCCGGCGCTGCTTTCCGGCTGACCGGTTTAACGCCCGTTGTCACCGCGGCGGTAGGCCTTTGTCTTTCCGTCCATTCCCCATTGGTTAAGCCCGGAAAGGACTTCGTCTTCTGCGACAATCCGGTCAATACTGCGATGCGGATATTTTTCCATCATCTCGCCGAACCAAACCGCAACTTCGCCCATTTTTATCCGGCGGCTGCCGGTTTCAATCGTGCCGTAATCCAAAACTTTATCCGCCTCAATCCCTTTAACGGCTTTGTAAATGCGGTCTTCCATAGTCAGCGAACACAGGGTAGGGCCCAGCTCCGATAAAATATTGTCATCATAGCCGTTCTCTCTGAATACAATGCTGAGATTGTCATCGCCTTTGCGGTTGTCTTCGGGAAGTTCTGCCGAAGCCGGCTTTTTCTGCATAACATGTTGCAGCTCGTGGATAATAACTGCCCCCACCGGCGAAAAATCCCCTTCGGATAAATTTCCGCTGCTGTCAACGCCCAGACTCAGCCCGACACTCATTCCGCGCCGACACCAATAAGCCACGGCATTGGCAAAATCATCCTCGTTAACCGAGGTAAAATACCACAGGCTGTCGTCTTTAATCTCCTGTTTTTGCAGCCATTTCTGCAGCATCTTTTTACTCAGAGCATTGGCTTTCGCGCTGTCGGCATAGGAAATCATAAACCGGTCATTGCAGTTATAAAGAGCCTGCGCTAACTTTTTCACTCCCGGATATTGGGCCGCCTTGTGCACCAAAGCCTGATAATCCTTGTAATATCGCCCGAAAAGTTCGTCCCGTTCGTCAATCCAGCCGGCGCTTTTTTGCAAAACCTCATCATAGTTGTCGCCGTACCGCAGCACTTTTTCAAAATAAAGAAACGCTTTCAAGTTATTGTAATCGCTCAAATCGACTTCGTCTTTGGTTCCCTTGACGCGGCTGATTTGCGCCAGCATCTTATAAGCCGTAATCTGATATTCTTTTTTCTGATTATAAGTCAGGGCAGGGCTGTTCTGCACCGCTTTCGTCGCGTTAATGCCGTTTTTGACGATTTCCCAGAAATTGGCATTGTTTTCGGGGCAGTGGTTAAAATTCCTGTCCCTCAGCTCCGGCGCGTCGGTATGGATAATCAGCTCGTTGATTTCCTCTTGCGACAGCGGCTCTTTTGCTTTCAATTCCGTCAGATTGTAGCGGTCAACGACATCATGGTAAATTTCCGTATAATCAACATGCTGCCCGTTATTTTCTTTTTCTTCCTGATTCTGCTTAGGCGAACAGGCCGTCAGCGTCATTGCCGAAGCCAGCAGGAAAGGGGTAACCCGGCGCAGCACTTTTCCCGGCAAAACAAACGGCTTCGCCCTGCGTTCGGTTCCGAAAACTTTTACCTTGTCTGTCAAAAATCCCGTATAAACATCTGCTTTCATGCTTTTTCCTTCCGGTTTCTGTCCCTTAATCTACGAAGACCACCTTCGCCAGTTTGCTGTTCATGGCATAAAACTGATTATTTCTTTCCACGACAAACAGATAGCGGTTTCTTTTCAATGGCAGCATCAACTCTTCATGAACAAAATCTATGGCAAAGCTTTCCGCAGCACTGCGCAGAACCGCCGATTGCGCCGATTCATTGACTTCGAGCCGCATGTCGGCGCCAAAGCCCAGTCCGGACTTAATCTCCAGCAGCACTTCTCCCAGTTCGTTCAGCAAAAAGCAGCCCATTTTTCTTTCCTCCGTTGTTTTCAGATGCCGGCATCATTTCAGTGCCGTATGCCTTTTCGCTCCAATATATAGAAGTATACATCAAAAATCGCCGCGGCACAACAAAAAAATGCCGTTTCGTCAAAAACGGCATTTTCCGTCCGTCTCCGGCGTTATGTTCCCGCTATTCCGGTTGCAACAGGCTGCGTAAATATGCAATATCGTCAAGCCACGGGCGGACGTCTGTCGGAATGCCGTGTCCGGTTTCCATGGTTATCAATGCATTGTCGGCGGTAAATTCCGTTACCAGCCGCCGGAGGTCATAATTGCCTTCGCCGTAGTGTCTGTGGTCGTCGCAAGTGCTTGCAACATCGCCGTCGCACAGATGGTACATCGCCGGCTTGAGCGCTGCAAACTCGGACAATACCTCATAAATATCGCGGTTATAAGTATTTGCCCCGCAAATGGCATGTGAAAAATCAAGACAGAACTTTGCCCCCGTTTCGCTGATAAAACGCCTGATTTCGTCGGGCGTAATGCCATGCAGCTCGCGCTTGGTCTGCGAACAGTATCCCGGCAGGTTTTCCACCGTCAGGCGCGCATCGCCGAATGCCTTAAACTGGCGCATGCTTTCTTCCAGATATTTTTCGCCGCGCCAAAGCCCCGGATGCAGAATAATCATCTCCGCCCCCAGCATATCGGCAAACTGCTGCGACGACATGAGCCTCTGCCGGTTGCTTTCAAACTCCTCCGGATTGGAAATATCCAGTTTCTGCACGGCGTGCGGCGCATGGATAACCGCCAAAACGCCTCTGAACGCTGCCTTGACCGCAGCCTGCGTTTCTTCAAACGTGTCGGGCAGGGCAAAAAGCTCCAGATAATCAAATTTTCCATCTTTAAGCGCCACTTCCGCCGACTGCACAAACGCCTTGTTTTTAATAAAATCTTTCGACCACAATTTTAAGCCGAAACGCCTTTTTGCCGTTGTCATAGTCCCAGTCTGCCTCCGTTGCTGAAATATTTTTCTGCCGCTCCGGTTTCCCGAAACCAATCCGGTTCCCCGAAACCAAATTACATTTACCGCTGCCTGCGGCAAAAATCAAGCGTTTTTTGCCGGCTGTTCCCGCGGTTTTCCCGCACCGCCTGCCGCAAAAATTCCTTGACACTGCATATGCAAGATGCTATTTGAAACAAACATTTTGTATTATTCTGCCAAACCGGCGGCACAACCGCCTTCAATAATAATTATTAAATCTTAAGCTTTATGTTAGCATTTTTTACCAACAGTCTTGGCGTTATCACTTACGCCGAATTTAAAACGTTGTTTTATCAATCGCTTGCCAAACAGGTGAAACGTGTCTTCCGTGTTCCGGAATACCGCCGTTCCCGCTGGGCAAAAGCCCTCCAGAATCAAAGCGCCGAAGTCGACAATCTGAACATCGGCAGCGATTTCCGGCTGGACTACTCAGACTTTACCGTCTGGCTTTTAAACATCGGAGAGGGGCTTCATGCACCGGCCGCCGCTGAAAATTATAAAAAACTTGCCGGAGAATCATTCCAGAACGGAACATTGACCGTTGCCAATGCTTTTTATTTATTTTCAGAAGCTTATGCCGAAACATTATTGCAAAAGGGAAGCAATGTCATTTGCAACCATGCGTTCGGTTTCGCCGCTGACGACGTAAAAGCGGCGCAAAACGGAGCAGGGGGCATACAACCGGCCGGCCCTGTAGAAAAACAAGCTTTGATTCTGCATATGGAATACTTCTATTTCACCAAACAGAATCGCTCAGCCGCCGGCCACGACGGACAAAAAAAGGAATTTCTGCACCGCTATTTTGCCGCGCTGGAAACTTTCCGCCGCCAATTGCCGCCGCAAAGCATTGAAAAGGCGTTTAAAAGCGTAGAGGAAATCTGACTTTCCATATCTTCGCTGATATTTCAACAGACAATGCCGGGTTTACGCCCGGTATTGTTTTTATGCTTCCCGTTTTTCGCCCGGCTTATGTCGCCGTTCTGCCTTCGGCTGGCTTTATTCGGGATAATCAGGATTTTGTTCCAAATCCTGTCCTGGCTTTATTTCAGGATTTATTTCAGGATTTATTCCGGAGCGCCGAATTGGTTTGCGCCTTCATCGCCTTTGATAAACGCAAACAAAATAATCTTATACGTCGGTACAAACAGCCACCATCCGGATTTTCCAAAATCGTGCACCCGGCGGATAATAACCGTAACTGTCGGAATAAGCGTAACTTTTCCAATAACATCCAAACTTTGCAGCAAATTCGGAAAATCTTCCATCCGGACATAAAAAAGATAAAAAGCCAGCATTTGCAACGATAGCGTAAACAATACAAAAGACCAATATTCTTTGCGGCTGGCACGTCCTTTTTTCGAAAAATACTTCAAAACCATACATTTAAACATATAATAAAACATACTGCGGGAACCGCCGTACACAGGCTGAGGTGCAGAATCCGAATACGCCGCCAGATGAATACGCCGTTGCAACACATTTTGCTCAGCCGTCGCTGACATTGTATTCGAATATTCTGACATTGCAAACGAACATTCTGCAGCTGCTGCGCCGTCCGGATTGTTCGTACTTTCGGTCAGACCGGCATTGCGCCGCTGCGCGTCTTGCGATATGGCGGCGTTGTCTTTATTGTCCTTTTGTATGGCATCTGCTGATGTAAACATTAGTCTGCTCCTGTTCAATTTAATAATAGACGCCAATTTATTTAAATGCAGTAAAAATGCCGCAAAAATACAGAAACAAAGCCCCCTCCCGTCTTCTCTCCACCTTGTCGCATAATATATCTTATGTATACTAAATGATACGAAAAAAGAAAAAAGAGGTTTCAAATCAAGCGCTTACTTTAAACACCGCAATTGAAACCTCTTCACAATTCCATAATTTGAAAACTAAAAGCCCGCAAACGCCATTCGCGCCAAAACGCAACAAGGCTGTGCTCAACTGCCTCAATGCGACTTAACCGCATCAGTCAGTTTGTCTTTCGGCTTAATACCCCATTCCTTGACGGTCCAATATGCGTCGCCGTCTTCTTTTTCCAAAATGCAGACGCCGCCTGTACCGACTTTTATATCAAACTCTTCGCTGAATTTCTTAAAATTTCCCGTCAGATGCGGCGCAAAGCGAATAATGCCGTTGGAGCTGACCACCATAACCGTTTTGTCTTTATAATCGCGTTCAACTTCTGCTGCAAAATCTTTCCAGGCTTTGATAATGGCGTCCACCGAAACATTCCAGCCCGCGGGAACAATCGCCTCGCGTTCCCAGGCGTCCATAGCTTCCTGCCCTACGCGCGCTACAACTTCCGTCTCCGGCTTGCCTTCGTCCGGGCCGTAGTCGATTTCGGTAAAGCGGCTGTCAGCCACCAGCGGGATATCCTTATCCAGCGCCGCAATCGCCAGACGCGCAGTTTCCGTCGTCCGTTTCAGCGGAGCAGCAAAGACAACAGCCGGAATAAGCGTACGCATTTTCAGATATTTGCCGATATTTGTCCCCCTCTCCGTTTCTACCAGCGGCAAATCTGTCCGTGCTCCGACCCGGAGCGGCGTCTGTTCTTTGGTAAAGTTATTTCCGTGGCGCGCAATAATTATTCTCGTCGTCATCTGTTTTTGTCTCCTAAAAATATCTTAGCTTTTTCTACAAATTTCAGCTTCTGCCTCTCAAAGAACAGCTCGCTAAAACTCGCCGTATTTGGCAAACAGAGCTTCCGCCCTCTTCACGTCTTCGGGCGAATCCACCCCGCTCATTCCTTCAAACTGACGGTAATCCACTTTTGCAATCTTGATTTTCATGCCGTTTTCCAAAAAGCGCAGCTGTTCCAAACCTTCAAGTTTTTCATAAATTCCTTCTTCTAAAGATTTGAATTTGAATAGAGAATCATATTTATATCCATACAGGCCGATATGCCGCAACACTGGGCTTTTGCCGCCCTTTTCGCGCAAAGCGTCTTCTTTGCGCACGGCCGGAATAATGTTCTTGGAAAACCACAACGCATAGCCGTCCTTGTCTGCCACGCAGGTCGTCCCCGAAAACGGCGTCGACTTTTTGCTTTCGCGCAGCTTGTCCAGCGCTTCCCAGCTGAGCTCCGTGCATGGCGTAACCAAATCCACCGTCGGATCTTCTTCAAAAGCCTTAATCAACTCTTCGATAAACCACGGCGGGCAGACCGGATTGTCCCCCTGCAGATTGATAATCAGTTCCGGCTTGATATCAAGGATTTTCACCGCTTCGCACACACGGTCGGAGCCGGTCTTGCAGGCATCAGACGTCATCAGGCATTCGATTCCGTGCGTCTTGCAAAAGTCCGTAATCCGCTCATCCTCGGTCGCGACCACGATTCGCGCATCGGTATGCGCCGTTCCCTTGCGCGCAATATCGACCACGCGCAGCAGCATTTCTTTGCCGGCAATCTTGGCCAGCGGTTTCCCCGGAAAGCGCGACGAACCGTAGCGCGCCGGAATCACAACAAGGGTCTTTACCATCAGTTTAGCTCCGTAATATAAATCCTAACATAGTTTCATAATGCCCGATTTGCAATGTATGACAAGAATATCTGCAAAGTTTTGCACAGTCCGCTGCATTTTTTGTTCTAATTTTATTCTTTTACCCGGAATTCAGCCCTGCCTGCCGGCAACACCCCTTTGCTGCCTGCCGGCTGCATCCCCGCACCGCCCGCAAGATCGCGCCGCACCAGCAGCGGCGGATACGGCGTCAGCATATAATGAACCTTCAGAAAGTTATAATCCGGCCGGCCGAACGAAACCGTCGTCCATCGTTTGACAAAGTCGCTGCGGCTTTCCTTTTTTTCCGGCAGCTTTTCCCATATTTTTTGAAGATTTTCGCGATACGCCGGCAAATCATCTTTGTTCGACGCTCCCATCAGGTTAATATACTCAACGGCATAAACGAACTTCGGCATATTTTCGCGTACTGCCCGGTTAAGGTCAAACTTCTCGTCAACGCCATACAGATAATACGCCGCCTGTGCCACGTTGCCGTAGCCGAACCAGTAGTATGAAGGGTTGCGCCCGTAAAGGTTGAAAAAGAAATAAACCGTATTGATAATCGGCTCGTTGTCCCGGGAATTTTTGGTTATGTAATCCTGTACAAGATAATAACGCGGAAACTGCGTGTTCGGCGGATGGCGCCAGAGCAGGACTATCCCCGCCGCAGCCCCGGCCAATAGCAGGAGTTTAACCCTTTTCAGCCGGATTTGTCCTACCGCATAATCCGCGGCAATGAGCGCCGAAACCAGATTGCTGAAAATAAAATACTGCACATACGGCGCCCCGACCGCCATTTTGCCGATAAACTCCAAAAACATCAGCCCGGCCAAAAGCTCGCGGTAAAGGTTCCGGCTGTCCAGAAAGCGGTGCAGCGACAGTATCGCCGCCAGCGGCAGCGCCCCGACAACAAGCCAGTTCTGCAAAATGCGCGCATCGCCCATAAATTCCTGCATCCAGTAATTGAGGTCATAATTATATATAAAGTACAAATCCCAGCTGTTGGTATAATGGAGCCAAAACAAAAACGCCGCCGCAACAGCAGCCGGCCAGGCCAGTTCCTGCCATGCCGCCCGGCAGTTAATTCTGCGCCGCCGCATCAGATAAAGCGTATAACCGCCCAAAATTGCCAGCAGCATCAGTATCTTTTGCAAAAACAGAAACGATGCCATAAAGAGCAGATACGCCTTTCGGATATCACTCCCCTTCCCTTCGGCTTCCGCGCCGATAAAGCGGAAATAATAAACCAGCCCCCAGAAAAAACAGCCCCACATCGCCGCGTCCGGCTGCAGTTCAAACAACAGGTAATAGTTGTCATAAACCAGAAAATACAGCAGCAGCGCCAGCCCGAAAACCGTTTTCGAAACCGCCAGAAATTCCCGGCACAGCTTGTAAAACCCCGCAAACATAAAGATGTAGAACCCGAGCGACACAACCCGTGCCGCATACAAGACCAGCGCATTTTTATAAAAAGCGGCAACAAACGGTGCCAGAACATACCAGAACAGCGGATTATGATGCTCAAAAAAATCGCGGTACGGCACCTGCCCCTGCCAGACCAGCCAGGCGGCGTGGATATGCTCGGCATGATCCATGCACATATAATGATAATAAAATGCCCACAATGCAAACCCGATTTCGGCAGCTCCGGCCGCAAGCATAAAATATTTCAAAAAGCTGTTTTCCCTCATCATTACCCCAATACGCCGTCGGCCGTTGCTTTAACATCCTGTTACTTTGACCGGACAGGCTTTTCGCCTTACCCCGATATTTTCCCTCTGCTTTAACCGGCTGTTCCCTTCTTTTTAACCGGCTGCCCTTTTCGTTTAACCGGGTACCCCGTCTCCTTAATCAGTCCCTTCCCCATTTAAACGCCCGGGCATCCGTTACCAGCGTCCGGCCCTTGCCGTTTTTCTCCGCACCGATACTGCTGTCGCGGCGCTGCTCGGATTCCGCCGTAAAGCCGCCAAACCTCTCCGGTTCCAGCTGGCGCAGCATATCTTCCGGCATTAAATCGCGCACCGTTTTATACGGCGTTTTGCCGCGTTCGGCCTGCGCTATCAGGCTTTCTTTAATGTCTTGCGCTTTGTCCAGATAAAAATCAAGACAGAAACCGTCCTCGCCGACTTTCGGCACGTCGTTGCCGTCTTTGTCTTTGGCATATCCGCCTTTGCCGTCGCTGCGGCAGGGCATAATCTCGTGCAAATCAAGCGTATATACCGCACAGTGGACATACCCTTTGCCCTTGATTTCATAAACCGGCAAATCCAGCAAATCTTTCGCCGTCCATGCGCCGGACAGGCAGCACGCCAGGGCATAGCTCCGTTTTAACAGCCCTTTCTGCCTGCGAAAACCGCTGAGTTTGCGCAGCTGCTCGTCCAAATCTTCCCCTTTTTTCATGGATTTGAGAAATTCCGACTTGGCAAACGCATTCTGCCCCCAGCAGAACCCTGCCCCGATTCCGGCCATAGCCTCTTTTTCCGTGCAGGCCCGTCCGAAATCGTCGCCCAGTGTTTCTATCATATATTTGTTGATGTAGCGCCACTTATGCTCCATCGCCTCGTCGGCAGAAATTTCATCGCCCATCTTGACCTTGGTTTCCCTGCCGTTTTCATCCAGATAAAACGTCGTGCCCGAACCGATGGTCGGTACGCCTCCCCCGTCCGGAAAAGCCTTGTCCGAAAAGCCCTCAACCGCCATCAACAGTGCCGTAATTTCGGGTTTCCAATCCTGAATCCGCCGGATATTGCCGTAAACGTCAGAATGTTCCCGCCCCATAAAATCCATATAGGTTGCAGTCTCTGCCGACACTTCGGTCTGCTGTTCCTGCCGCTCCGTGTCCGAACATCCTCTGCCCGTCAGCATAACGCCTGCCGTTCCCGCGCCGAGAAGAGTCGCCAGTGCCGCAGCCTTATAGCTTTTCGGCACATAAATCCGCGCCGCCTGCCTTTCGGCTTCCACAACCTTGCGCCCGAGCTGGCGCGCCATGCCCTGCGCCGAAGCCTTAAATTTCTTCGCCGCCTTGTTTCCCGCCTTATGCAGAAAATCCATCACTTTCAGGCGCTCCGGCGTTTCCTTGTCCAAAACTGCCGTGCTGCCGAGTTCCGCCAGCCGGTAGGCATATTTTTCCGCCGCCGCCGAAGAAAAATCCAGCATCCCTGTATCATGCCCGGCGGCTTCCAGCGCCCGTGCCGCGTTAATAACCGTATTGTATTTTGCTTCCGCCCGCGCCTGCACCGTTTCGGCCAGCTGCTGCGGCGAAATGCGCCCCGTCATGCCGTAGGGCACCACATACTCGCGCCCTTCAAAGCCGACGGTCAGCACCGGTTCCCCCGCACGCAGGTACTTTCCTTCTTCCCGTACTTCAAAATCAAGCAATGACGCCATAAAGCGGCTGATGGAAGTTTTCGGCGTATGCGACCCCACCGTATATTTATACGGCACGACAAACGTTTTGTCCCCCAGCCCTGCCACCAGAAAATCGTCCGTGCCGTGTTTCTGATATTCGCGGATAAGATATTTGTCGTTTTCCGAATATACGTCTTCCAGTTCCGTTATGTCCATCGTCTTTTTCCTTCCGGTATTTCTCCCGGGGCTGCCTTTCTCTTTCGGCGCCGCCTGCATTATGCCGCCATTTCGCCATTATGCAGCCGTTTCGCCGTTACATTGCCGTTCTTCTGCCGTTCAGCCTGAACGGCGATTTCCCCGGCTTTGGCTGCTCCGCCGCTTTCTTATTCTCCCATTTTACCGCAAAACCGCCGCAAAATCAATCTTTTTCTTCCTGTCTTCCCCGCTGTTTTCAACCACGGTACAAAAATTCCGCCCGCTCGAGCCAACCCCGAAAGCCGCCCCGTTCCGTCAGCACCTCACGCGCAGGTAAATGCGCTCGCCGTCGTCCCGCCGTTCCAGAACCTCCGCCGTCCGGTAAACCTCCGCCAGCCTCTTGCCGTCGCCGACCGGAACCGACACCGTCTTAAGTTCGCCTTTGGCACAGATTTTTTCCCTCAGCAACTGCATCAGCCTTTCCGTTCCTTCTCCGCTCAAAGCGGAAACCGCCGCCGCAGACGTATTCCCGGAAATCCTTTCCGCCAGCCGCGCTTTCGCCGCCGCATCCAGCTTGTCGGTTTTGTTAAACACCTCGATATAATTCGGTTCATATTCGATTTTGTTCAGCCCCAGCTCGTGCAAAACGTCAAGCACATCCTGCCGTTGCGTTTTGCAGTCGGGGTTGGACGCATCGATAACATGGACGATAACGTCCGCTTCGAGCACCTCCTCCAGCGTTGCCCGAAACGCCATTACCAGTTCATGCGGCAGGTTCGAGATAAAGCCGACCGTATCCGACACGATAATGTCCTGCCCTTTCCTGAGTTCAATTTTGCGCAACGTCGGATCCAGCGTGGCAAACAGCATGTCTTTGGCAAAAACGTCCGCTTTGGTGATAAGGTTGAACAGCGTCGACTTCCCCGCGTTGGTATAACCGACCAATGCCGCCACCGGATACGGCACCTTAACGCGCGCCGCCCTCTGGATAGAACGCGTCTGCCGGACTTTTTCCAGCTCCTTTTTGATTTTGACAATCCGTTCGTCCAAATGCCGCCGGTCAAGTTCTATCTGCGTTTCTCCCGGCCCGCCGAGAAAGCCGCCGCCGCCCCTTTGGCGCTCCAAGTGCGTCCAGCTCCGCACCAGCCTGCCGCGCTGGTAAGTCAGATGCGCCAGTTCCACCTGTAATTTTCCTTCGCGGGTCTGCGCCCTTTGCCCGAAAATTTCCAGAATAACCGCCGTCCGGTCAATGACTTTCATATTAAGCATCTTTTCCAGATTACGCTGCTGCACCGCCGATACCGGCATATCCACCACCAGCAGTTCGGCGCCTTTTTCCACGCAGGCCGTTTTCAGCCGTTCCAGCGTTCCCTTGCCGAAAAAGCTCTTCGGCACAATCGCGGACATTCTGACCGTCTCGCAGAGGACAACATCCTGCCCCATCGCCAGCACCAGCCCGGCTGCTTCGCTTTCCCGCGCCGCCTCTTCTTCTGTTGTCATCAACCCCGCCGCAGTTTTGAGAACCGGGCAGATAACCGCCGTTTTGGTCTTTCTGTCTTTTTCAATCTCTAACAACTCTGCCTCATCAGTCAATTTTCCCTTTTTCCGGCCTGATACCGTTTACCGGCCTTTCTTTCCTCCCCTGACAGCCGAACGCCGGCTCCGAACCCAAAGGCCCGTCCGGCGTCCTTCTGCAAGCATCTGTCATTCCGCCTGCTCTCGGCAGAAAAGCCTGCCTTTCAAAAGTGCCCCCTCAAAGGCCTGTCTTTCAAGAGCCAGCCTTTCAAAAAACTGCCTTTCGGCGGCAAAGGGCTGATTATCCTTCAACCACGTCAATCGGCGTTGCCGGCATAATCGTCGAAACGGCGTGCGTATAGACAAGTTGAGTGTGCCCGTCGCGTCTTAACAGTAGAGACGTCCCGTCAAACCAGGTAATAACGCCCTGCAGTTTCACGCCGTTAATCAAAAACACGGTAACCGAAACTTTTTTGTCTTTAATGTCGTTCAAAAAATCAACTTGTGCGTTTGTAGTCATGTTTTAATTTCCTTATTATATTTTCCTCACGTATGCCGTTCCGGACGCACCCGCGGCCGCAAGGCCGGTCATGCTGTCCGCCGGTTCGGCACGGGCAGGCACTGTCTGCCGCCTTTCCTTCTTGCGTCGGACGCTCCTCCGCCGGCATAATGTTATTAATACTATCGATTTAGTTAACAGTTTCTAAATCCCTGTAAAAAATATGGCATTTTTTTTACATATCAACCCCGGCGCCGCGACGAACCGCCCGGAACGGAATCTCTCTGTGCCGCCTTTCCGCTCTGCCCCGGCCGCTCAATATCCGCGCCAAGCTTTTGCATAAAGGGCACCCGCATATCCATAAACGATTCCAGTATCAGCCGCGCGTCGGCAGCTTTCCTTTCGCGGACGCCGTCCGCCGTGTTCAAAGCCTGATTGGTCGCCAGCGCCATGCTCTCAACGTCGTCAAACAGCCAGACGTCGCCCCCGAAATACCAGTCGAGATTAGGCTTGCGGTTGGTCAGCAGCGGCCGCCCGTAGCTGATAATGTCATAAGCCGCATACGGAACGTAAATTTCGTCGTCCTCACCGACCGGCCCCATTTCATACACCACCAGCTTCGCCTTTTTCAGCTCTTCTTCCCGTTCTTCGTCGCTCAGCGCCGCAAACCTGGCGCCGCTGTATGTTTTCGGATTGTTGTAACGCCGGATGAACGCGTCATATACCGGATTGTAAAATTCATAAATATACAGCACGTCATACGCGTACTTGCCGGGAACCAGGCGTCCGTGCGGCACAAAACCGCCCGGCAGCAAATCAACTCTGACCCGCCCGTCAACCGCGTCAAGAACTTTTTTCTGCGACGACAGGTAATAGTCAAAATTGCGCAGTTCTTCGGCATAAAACTGGGCAAACCGGTGCATATAATAGATATTTCGGCTGTTCGGATTCATCCTCAGGTCATAAAAATTCGGAAAGCCGCGCACAAACACGTTCACGCCCGCCGCGTCCAGCTCTTTCGGATACATATCCCCCGCATACGCATACCCGGCGATTTTATACCCTTCCTGCCTGAATTTATATTCCAGAAAGCGGATTGCCGCCAGCATGTCATAATCGATAACGACCCGCTGGTTGCCGATTCGGAACGCCACCAGCCTGCTGTCCGTCTTCAGCCCCATGCTGTCCGCCGTAACATAGCCGCCCGTCCAGCCGATAAACAGCGCCACGGCAACGGCTGCCGCCATTTTCATAATCCGCCGCATACGGGATGTTTTCGCTGTTCCGGACGTTCTCTCTGTTCCGGACGTTCTCTCTGTTCCGGACGTTCTCTCTGTTCCAGACGTTCTTTCTGCTCCAGACATTCTCTCCGCTCCGGACGTTTTCTCCGCACCTGCCTTTCTTACGCCTGTTCTCTTTTCCGCAGCCGCGGCTTCCCCGTTCTTACTTTTTTTTGCCGCAGCCGCAATCGTTTTCCCGCTCGCTCTTTTTCCCGCCGTTCTGATCATTTCCGTCATCCTTCTGCCCGTATTCCTGACTGTTTTCCTCTGTCTGCCCGTCCGCCCGCTTTATACGCCGGCCCGCGGCATTGCCTCTCCTGTTCCAAAGCCGTTACTCCCGTTCCGGCAGCCGCGCGGCAAAATCTTGCAACACCTCTGCCATTTTCCCGATAACCGCCCCCGCGGCAAAACGTTCCCGCGTAATCTGATACGCCTGCTCCGCCTTTTTCCGCCGTTCCTCGGGATGTGCCAGATAATATTCTATCAGCTGCTTAAACTCGCGCGCGTTCCTGTACATCGGTACCGAATCCCCGTAAATCTCCTCAATTTCAGGCATATAGTCGGAAATGACAAACGCCTTGCACGCCGTCGCGTCAAAAATCCGGTTGCTGATAAACCCGGCTTCAATCATATCCGGCCGCGTATCGTTAAGGACGATGTCCGCCGACGAATAAAAATATTTCAGCTGGTCGTTGGGTATCTGCCTTGCTTTCCACCATCCGGCATACTCGCCAAACAGGCTGTTTTCCCAGTTGTCGCCGAAAACCTCCAGTTCAACGCCGCTCCTTTTGGCATATTCGACCGATTTGCGCAGCGGAAAATCCGGCCATTGGTTGGCCACGAACAAAATCTTTTTCCGCAGCTTTTCGCGCGGCGCATGGTAAAATTTGTCCAGCCGCGTAAACTGCGGCAGAAAATGCGAATTGATGCCCTCTTTCCGGTACTCGCGGTTTTTCTTCGGCGACCCCGTAAACACGATGTCTGCGTTTTTCACTTCCCGCATCTGGTAGGGTATGGTTTCAAACAGCACCGAAATCCGGTCTTTGTCGGCATAGCGGTGATATCCGTCCAGCCTCAGTTCCGGCCCTGCCCGCATAAAAATCTCAAACCCTTCGTTAAAATTCCGGTTTGAAAAAGTGTCCTCAAACGTATAGAGCCGCGTGTCAATGCCCTGTTTTTTAAGCTCCGCGGCCAAATCCTCAGCCAGATACTTTTCCCCCAGCGCATATTTGTCGTTATTAAGATGTTTGGTAAACGTAATGGGCAGGTTGACAACCGCCCTGCGATAGTCCAGCTTATACGGCTCCCCGACATTGCGGTAGGAATATCCCCCGGCAAATCCGGCAGCCAGCAACAAAAGAACCAACAGCTTTTGCATTATACCTCCTAAAAAGCCTGAACTGCTATTTGAAGATTAAAGCAAAACTATCCCTGCCAGACAAGCAAAAAAATAACTTAACCCCAGACATTGCCGCCCGCTTCTCCTGTTTCCCCTGCCGCCCGCCCGCTTTCGGCCCCGTGTCCCGTTGCTCTCCTGCGTTCTGCTCTCGCTTGCCCTGCCCGCATATCGCCCCGTGTCCCGCTGACCGCCGTCTGTCCGGCTCGCACTCAGCTCCGCCTGTCTGCCGCCGCATCCCGAATTTTGTGTTGACATATAGACAAAAACACATTATATTGTTTTCCGCTTATATAAAAATTATGTCTTACTATAAAACAAAAACAATTATGAACGAAAAAATGTTTGCACGCTCGCACCGGGCCGCAGAAGTCATTTACAATGCTCTGGCCGTCAAAAGTAACTGTTTTGTCAAGGCAAACAAACCGGTTCGCGCCGATTTTGTCATTGCCATTGACGACGACCCGACCTCAGCCCTCTGGGCTTCCTGGATGTACCACAAAATCCGTGCCGAATACGGTTACCGCCCCGCGGTGCTCTGCGTCGGCGGCAAAGGCCTTTTGAGCCGGCATACGCATGACAAAAGCGAAGCGGAACTGCTGCGCGACGTCTGCATTCGCCTCGGGGTTTCGCCTCAAAGCATCGGGCTGGCGCCTCTCGGCACCAACACCGGAGCCAACGTTCAGGCGGTAAAAAAGATTATCCCCGCCGGGCAAACCGCGATTTGGTGCATAACCAAGCGCCAGTCGCTGCGCACCGAGCGCACCGTTGCCCAGCAGGCTCCGGAGATAATCTCCCGCTACTTCGTTATTGAAGAAAAGCTTGATGAAGCGGCCAAACTGATGAACGGCAAAGGGCTCGCCCAAATGGAAATGATGTTCCATGAAATCGCGGGAACGCTTGAACGCTGCGAACGCTACGCCGGAACTTTCCAAAAGCCGATTGACGGGCTGATTGAAATCACGCCCGAAATCCGCGAGGCCGACGCTTTCCTGCGCCGCCACTACCGCCTGAAACTGATGAACAAAACCGTCCGTTTCTGCGGCAGGGAATTCAGCGTCCCGGTCAAAAACCTGAAATCCGTCTGCCAGCTGGCCAACCTCCTGCGCGAGGTCAAGAAAAACCGCTGCCGGATGAAAGATGCGCTGACCTGGGAAATCCGAAACATGGCCGACCTCCTGCTCCGCCAGAAACTCGTTACCTCTGAAGAAAGGGAGGCTATGGACGCTTAGGAATGCGCCGCCTGCAACGAATAATCTGTTGGGCAGAAACTCAACCGGGGATTTTTCTCCCCTTACGCCGGCGGTAATGCTTAACCGTCGGCGTATCTGCCTGAAACGCCGGCAGTGATTATTAAATTGTATCTTATTATTAAAACAACAAAAAATGAAAAAATTTTTAATTGAATTCATCGTCTTATATGTGGCCAGCCTGATTATTTTCGCTCTGGTCGCTGCCATAATCCCAGGCATTGAAGCAACCGCCGGAAACATATTTCTGTATTCGCTGATAATGCCGACCGTTATATGTATTTACACGGCATTGGAAAATGGGTACAGCGACGATGCCGACGATGAAAGCATTTTATTTTAGCCTCTATCGGCATAATACAAAAAGTAACCCACACGCCCAAAACGCGGATTTCAGATGACAAAAAGACCGACAGTACAAAACTGCCGGCCTTTTTTTGGGGCATACAGGCATCAAATACCTGATATGCTCCCTTTACTCGGATTCACTTGGTCTGAATTCCTCTCTTCGTGTTTCCTTCGCTTCGGAATTCATTGGTTCTTTGCCCTTGTTTTATTTTGCTTTCTTCAGCGTCGGAAACAGGATAACGTCGCGCAGCGTCGCCGCCCCGGTCAGCAGTTTTGCCAGCCGGTCCATCCCCATGCCCATGCCTGTCGTCGGCACAAAACCGTATGACAGCGCGTCAATAAAGCTCTCGTCAAGCATCTGCGCTTCGTCGTCGCCGTTCTCGCGCTCCGCCATTTGTGCCTTAAAGCGTTCCAGCTGTTCCAGCGGGTTGGAAAGTTCGGAATACGCGCAGCCGAGTTCCATACCGAGCAGATAGGTATCAAAATGCTCCACCAGCCGCGGATTGTCGCGGTGAGTCTTGGCCAGCGGCGAAATATCTTTCGGCATGTCGGAAACGTGAATCGGCTCAATCAGCGTATGCTCGACCTTTTCGTCAAATACTTCCTGCACAACCTTTCCCCAGTTTGAACAATGGTCAGCATCAACTCCGACCGATTTTGCCAGCGCCCGCGCATCTTCGACTGTTTCGACGCTCAGGAAATCCGCTCCGGTTTCGCGCTTGATAAGGTCTATGATGGAAACTTTCGGAAACGGCTTTGAAAAATCAATTTCGTGCCCTTCCAGCACCAGCTTGTCGGTACCGAACACCTTATTGACGACAAATCGCACCAACCGGTAAATCAAATCGGCCATATCATTATAGTCGCCATACGCCATATACGCCTCCAGCCCCGTAAATTCCGGCACATGATTTTTGTCAATTCCCTCGTTGCGGTAGTTTTTGCCGATTTCAAACACCCGGTCAATACCGCCGACCACCAGTTTTTTCAGATACAGCTCGGTCGCCACGCGCAGATAAAAGTCGTTATCAAGCGCGTTGTAGTGCGTGATGAACGGTTTGGCATTCGCCCCGCCCATAATCGGATGGAATGTCGGCGTTTCCACTTCCAGAAATTCCTCGCCGTTAAAGAACTCACGCACCGCGGAAACAATGCGGCACCGCGTCAGCAGGATTTCCTTAGCCTCATCGTTGATAATCAAATCGACATAGCGTTTGCGATAGCGGGTTTCCACATCCGTCAGCCCGTGGAATTTCTCCGGCAGCGGCTCCAGCGACTTGGCAATAATGTCAAACTTCTCCGCCGCCACCGAAAGTTCGCCCCGGGGCGTCCGGCGGATAAACCCGGTAACGCCGATGATGTCGCCGATGTCAAGACATTTCAAGAGCTTCAGGTTATCTTCAGGCAAATGCGACTTATGGCAGAAAATCTGAATATTGCCGCTCTTGTCTTTCAGGTCGATAAACATACCGTCGTTTCTGACCGCCATTGCCCTGCCCGCAACCGTTACCCGGTCTTCGGTATTCTCTCCGGCAGGCAGTTCCTTGTATTTTTCCTGCAGCGGTTTGGCAAAGCTGTCCGGCTTAAACCGGTAAGGATACGGATTGTAGCCCATTTCTTCAAGTTTCGCCAGCTTGTTCAGGCGGCTCTGTCTCTGTTCACTGATTTCTTCTGTCATAATCATCCCTGTTTGAAAATTTAATTTTATCGCCAAACTGCGCCGCCCAGCCAGAAAACCTCGTCAAGCCGCGCCAAACTGCGCACTCTGTCGAACCCTCTGGCAAGCCGCGCCAAACTGCAGACTTTTATAGCACAGCCTCAGAATTTTGCAAGCAAAAAATGCGCTCCGTTTACCATCGGTTTCTCGGGACGGCTTCAGCACTGCCGCCTCATCGTCCGCCCCGGACGCCTTCGTCCGTTCCTTCGCTTACCGGAATTTCCATACGACCGAACAGTTGTCGCCGTCGCAGCCGCAGACGCTTTCCAGCTTGTCCAGACTGACATAAGGCGCTTCATTGGCCATAAAGATATTGCGTGATTTGATGTCTTTCTGCTGCGTATCAGGATAAATCTCATCCAAAACGCCGGACGGCGTCGGCGCCGCATACCCTGCCACGGCAATCAGGTTGCTCATATCCGAGCTGCCCCAGTTCATCCGTACCAGTTCAACACACGCATACCGGCTCAGCCCCTGAAACGAAATTTCAAAAGCCTTGTTTTTGTCTCCGGGAGTCAGGGACGAATAAAAGAAGTCCACCCCGCCCATGTACGCATTGGTCGCTTCCGTAAAGCCCTCTTTGAACATATCCTTCGGGATAAGCTTGAAAGACACCGCCTGTTTATAATTGAACTCGCCGTAATCGCGCTGTCCCTGAAAATAAAACTGGATGCCGCGCGACAGCGTTTCAATCTCTTCAATGCACTTGTTTGTCTTGAGCTTTTCGACCGAAAGCTTATAGCTTCTGATGCCAAGATATCCCAGCATAATAAAGGCAAGCCACGCCCCTACCTGAAAAATCGCCCGTACTTGTTGCTTTTTTTCCATAGAGTCAGCCTGCCTTATTCAAATAACATTCAAATATACATACCTAAAAATATTTTCTAAACCTAAAGATTTAAAATATGGTTAAACTGCCGTATTTTAATCGCTCGGGTTCATTACTGCCGGAACCGGCCAAATCCTCCTAACGCCCCTGATGTTTTTTGTATTTGTCAAGCATAATCAGTGAGGCTTCCTGCGTTTGTCCGCCGTTTTCAGGCATTCTCGCCTGTTCTTCCCCGGCCTGTTGCAGCAAATCCGGCGCCGCCTGTCCGTCAAGCGGCAGGCCGCCCGGCATCGCGCCGTTGTCAAACAAGGCATCGTTCGTCGTATCGCGTTCGTTCCATGCCCGCACTGCCTCGTCATAACGCGTCTGGGTTTCAACCCGGCGATGGTCAAGACGCAGCTTGTAGGTATCGCTGTAGCGGTGTTCCAAAATCTGTTCCAGCCGGTATTCGTCGCGATGCTTGATAATGTCGTGCAGCCGCTTGTATTTTTCAAAATCGATCGTCGACGCATTGTTGTTGCCCATGCGCTCAAACTGGTAATAGCGTCCGCGGCCGTCGTTGCCGTCGGGGCGGTACCGGTTGAGGATACCCGCAACCCGCTTGAACATTTCCACGTCTTCGACATGCTCGACCGGAATGTGCATTTTCTTGCGCCAGTTCGGATAAGATTTATCGCCGCGGATTTCCAGTATCGGCTTTTCGACCGACCATTCCATTTCCGGCATGCCGGGCACGTTGCCCATCTCCCCCAAACCGTAAATGTCGGAAAACGGCATCAGCATAATCGCCGAATTGCTTCTGGCCAAAAATGTCGTTACGGCCGGAATGTATTCCGCCGGCACTGTATTAGGATTTCCTCTCGGGTCGGCGACGTACGAACCGCCCACTTCGTCCCAGATTCCGTAATGCCCCAAAATCCAGTTCATGCCTTCGCGCTGCGATGCATATTGTTCAAATGCATCGTCAGCCTGCTTGTCATTCAAAACGCCAAGCAGCTTTTGCTGCCAGACGTGCTGCACGTTCCACTGGCTGACCAGAGTCGGCGTATCGTGCGTTGACGGCGCGCAGACCGACATCTGCGGATATTCGCCCGGATGCCGCATTGACCTGTACATATCGCTCTTGCGCTCAAACGGCAGCACCCGGTACGACAAAATGCCGAAGTTTTCCATATTGCGGCGCAGGTCGTCCGTCATGTCGCCCAGGTCTTCGCCGATAACCATCGTTTTGTTGCGGTGGCTTTCCAGCGCCACAATCGCCATAAGTTCCTTGACGTTGTAATAAACATAGTTGCCTTCCGCGCCGTTGTCCGGGAACATAAACAGCCGGTGCAGCTGCAAAACGTGGTCAATTCTGAGGCACCCGGCATAGCGCATATTGGCTTCCAGAATTCTGCGGTAAGGCTCGTACCCCTGCTCTTGCAGTTTGACCGGGTTAAAGCCCAGAAGACCCCATTTCTGCCCGCTGGCCGAAAGTATGTCGGGCTTCGCCCCAGCCGTCCCTTTAAGGTAAAGGTCGGAATAATACCACGCTTCAAACCCTTTGCACGACGCGCCGACAGCCATATCCATGTACAGGCCGATTTTCATGCCCGAGTTCAGGCAGTTTTCCTTAACCTGCTGCAGCTGATTTTCGCACAGCCACTGCGTGTATTTGAAGTAGTCGATTTCGCTGCGGTGCTGGCGCTTAAAAGCCTCTACTTCCGGCGAATGCGGGTTTTTATAAGCCTCGGGCCAGTCTTTCCAGAGCGCCGGCGCCGGATTCTGCCCCGCAAAATATTTGGAAAGCGCACGGAACGTCGCAAACATTTCCAAATCCTGCCCTTTGTCGTCGCAGTATACGTTAAAGCGGTTGCGTGCCTCTTCGCTTTCCGGCGAATATTTGAATTCCTCAAAGCACCGGTGCAGGATGTCGTCCACCAGCGCCTGCGTCGTCGTATAGTCGACATAGGTGCGGCGGCGGTTGATTTTCAGCTTTTCCTGAAATTCCGGGCTGTTGTAATAATCCCTGATGCGCTTGCTGTTTTTGAACTCGTCAACGGCCGTAACGTCAACATAAATATAGTTGAAAAACATACGGCTGTCCGGCCCGTACGGCGAAGCGTTTTCCGGCTGGTCGTCGCGGGTGGCGTGCAGCGGGTTGACGCCCATCACCCCGGCGCCGTTTTTGCCGAGAATATACCCCAGATGCGCCAAATCGCTGAAGTTGCCGATACCGAGGTTGTTCTCGCTGACCTGTTCGTACAGCTGCGTCGGCACGCCCCAGGTTTTCTTTCCTTCGGTAATGCCCAGCCCGTCGTAGCATTTTTGCGGTGCCGAAATCAGCCTTGTCTTCTGCACGACTTCCACGCCGTTCTTGTCAATATACGAAAACTCGACATTATGATAGCCGAGCCTGACGTCAAACGGAAACTTAAAGCGGTACTTGCGGTATGTCGTCCCGTTGATTTCGCGTTCGTTGGGGCCTTCGTTCTGCCCCAGCCGCTCCAAATCGCTGATGTTGACTTCCCCGCTGTAAAACTTGTCCGAGTCTTCAATAACGACTTCGCCGCGGTAATATTTCTTCGGGTCTTCGTCTTCGTAAAAATTCCATTTCAGCATCGTCGCGCCGTCCGGCAGCGAAACCTCTACCGCCGGCGGTTCGTTTTGCAGCAAAATCGGCACATGGTGCACAATGTTGATAAAATTGGCGTTCTTTTTTTCTTCTATAATCTTCTCAACCAGCCGGAAGTTTTTTTCCTGCTGTCCGGCGTCCGCCGTATGACAATCAAAATTTTCGTCGAGAATATCCATAGCCTTGAGCAGACCGACTTTCGTATCCAGCGTTGCCGTAAGCTCAATGCCGGATAAATACGCCAGTTCGCTGATACTGTTGCAGATATCCATTTCTCTACATCCTCTATACATAAAAGTTACTACATTATGCCCCAAGCATAAAAGGGAAAAATCCCGTTAGCAAAGCCATTCCGCAACTTATAAACAAGATTTACGCTTTATATATAAGCGCCGCCGCCCGCAGAAACGACCTCGCCGGAAGTATACGAAACCGCCCGTTTAGTGTACCCGTACCAGTGCCCGGTCCGCCGGCCTCATAGCCCCGCGCTGCCCCTTTCCGCCTCGGAAACGCCCGTTGCGCTCCGGCATGCCTTTCGCCGCCCTCCCCTGATATTCTGCTCTCCGCCGTTCCCTGCCCGTGCACAAGGACGGTTCTCTGCCCGTATGCAAAGAACGGTTCCCTGCCCGTATGCAAAGAACGGTTCCCTGCCCGTACGCAAAGAGCGGTCTCTGCCCGTGCACAAGGGAGGTTCTCCGCCCACGCCAAAAGGGCGCCGGTTTCCCGAACGCCCTTCCCTTCTGCTTTTCAAAAACAGCTGACCCTCGCTGCGATGACCGTCATTGCCTCACGCAATCAGCAACTTCCGGTTCAAATGGCACGCGGCACGCCGCCGCAGCCGCTTACCACGGGTCGCTGTACCTCAGCGACGGATCGTTCAGCCTGTTGATATAATCCTGATTCTCTGGCGTTGTTTTGCTCTCAATATCGCGGTAATCGTCAAGCTGGTCAATCTGGTCGACTTTATTTACCCAGTCGCCTTTGTTAAAGTTGGAACGGTCAAAGTAGCAATATACCGTCGCATGCCCTTCCAGCGTATTGGTCGGCACCGGAAACAGGTTCCAGACAAAGTTTCCGCCCTGGAAAGTCGGGTTTGTATTGCTGCTGTCGTTATACCCTTCTTCGTTGTTGTTCGAAAAAATGCCTTCATTACCGCCGCCGCTTCCGAGGTTCTTATAATAATCGGTATCGTAAATAAAGCCCATACGCGCATGCCAGCCTTCGTCAAACGGCTCCAGTGCAGTTTTCAGCCATGTATTCTGCTGGAAATACAGCGGCTGAGCCACGGCATACTGGTCAGTTCCGTCTGTGGTATAGGTATAGGTTCCGACGTTCTGATCCCCGACATTGGCAACCAGGTCAGACTTCGTCTGCGTTGCCGCGGAATCCGTATATTCCGCCTTCAATCCCAGATACCACCCCTCGGTTCGGGTCATCGTCTGCGCCAGGAACGAGCTGTGCGTATTGCCGTCCTGATAAATGCCGTTGTAAATCAGGCTGCTGACCGCCTCCATGCCCGGATAGATAATGGCGTCATTCATATTGGTCGTTCCCCACCCTCTGGCAGTTTCCAAAATCTTGGCCTGCCGGGTCGCCTGGTTAACAAACCACTGATCGTTGACGGCACTGGCGTTCGGCATGCCCGAAACCTTGCTCGCCTGAATGATTTCGCCGGCCTGCCCCATGTTAAACGACGTCGGCACAACCGTTGCCATGTTTCTGTATCCCGGAGGGCACAATGCATACGGAATTTTGCCGAGGTACGGCGAAGCCCATGCTACGTCGGAATTTTCCGTCGGCCCTTTCCATGAATCGCCCGCGCTCCACTTGATGCGCGTCGTCTTGCCGCCGCCGACACCCTCGACATAGTCGTTCGACACATTGTAAATTCCCTTGAGCACAAAGTCCGGCAAAGCGTCGCTCAATCTTGCGCCGCCGCGCGTCGTCAGCTTGATGTCGTGCATGACCGACGTATAAGCCGGGTTGACCATATATTGGTCATACTGCGTGCCGCGGTCGGTCTTGCCGCTGATTTCCGGAACCGTTTCGTTGGTGTTGGAAACAAAGCGGTTGGCTTTGATATAGCCGAAACCTTCGTCCGCACCAAAAGTCGACGGCGTCCCGTTGGCATAGCTTTCTTCCAGTTCAATCGCCCCTTTGCGGATATAAATCGACGCGTCTTCCGTATCGTTGATATTGCTGGAACCGCCTTTGACGTCGCTCGGGTTGATTTTCAGCATCGCATAATAGCCGCCGGCCGAAGAGCCGCCCGCCGCGTAGTTGCCGTCGCTGTCCCTTGCCCAGACCTGAATGTACTCAGGGTCGATTTCAAACATCGCATGGTCGTTGTCGTCCGTTCCGACCGCATTGGACGAGTTGGAAGCGATATGGATAACTTCGTTGCCGGTAACGTGGAACGAGCCGTTGACCTGTACGTTGGCCTGTGCCGTCTTGCTTTCCGGCACTTCGTTCGGCGCCACCTTAAACCGCGCGATGCTGGAGTCGTCCTCTACCTGAAAGTCGACCCATCTCGTCCGGATTTTGTCCGCGTCGGCATAGAGCTGTGCGCCCTCGTCCTGGTCGGTGGAGCTGACGTCCTTGGTTTTCAGCGTAAAGGTTCCCGTTTTGGCATCAATCCGGTTTGCATACGACGAAGACCAGTGCCCGCCGAAACGCATTGCCTCGCGCTGAATGTCCACAACGCTCGAAACTTTGGAATCTATGGTGTACATATTCGCCAGCGTTGAACCGATGACGTTCGCCGACCCGGCACCGCCGTTGCCGTCCATATCGGCAAAGAAGTAGTTCTTGATTGTGCCGTCCGTCGTTCCCGCTCCGACCGTCGCGCTGCCGTCTTCAAACCAGGCCCACGCGCCCGCCGTATCGTTCAAAACGATTTTTGTCGAATCCGCCTGCAGCATCATGTCGTTCTTGCCGGCGTTGACTTCGCCGCGCGAATCATTGGTTCCGCCCTTGGTCGGGTTGCGGATAATGACCATATCGTCATACGCGTTGAGCCATGCCGTCTGCGGCGCGCTCGAAAACTGCGCAAAGTTCTTAAACCCGGCATGCAGTTCTTTCATGCCTGCCTGCTGCAGCCAGGCCTGCCTTGCCCACAGCAGTTCGTCAATCCATGCCGACCCGGCAACGCCCAGCGTATATTTTTCGCGGGTATATTTGCCGTCGTCGGTTCCCGTCGAGCCCATGTTCTTGTTGCCCATATAGGTTCTGCCGAGAATATCGGTATAACGCGACGCCACCGTCGTCAGGTGTTCAAGCGTCTTGCCGCCCAGGTCTTTATATTCGTTGGCAACGGATACGTCCGTCGGCTGAAAAGCCACCGGTCCGGCCTCGGTTCCCGTATATCCCTCGTCGGAATAGACGCGAACCGCGCCGCCGCGCAGCGAAACCTTGTCCCTGTCGCCGTACATCATATGGTTGGTGTTGTAAGCATCGCCGACGCCGCCGGTATCGCTGATGTCATGCCCTATCGTAAACACGCGGTTGTCCACGCCGGCGCTGTTGACGTTCGCCAGCAGGTGAACCCTCGCGCTGCTGTCAAAGCCCTGCGCCTGTAGCCAGCCGCCGTCGTGCCCGGCATACAGGTTGCCGCCCATGTCGTTGATGTGCGTTACCATGTTGGTCGTCGCCGAAGAGCCGCCGTTGATATAAACCGTGCCGCCCTGGCGGTTGATTTCCGTAATCGAAGACGCCGAATTCTGGTTAATGTGCACCTCGTTGGTCGTTCCGTCGCGGAAAGCCTGCAACAAAGCGCCCTCGCCGCCGGTTCCCGAAGACTCTCCGATAAGGAAGTCGGTAACGTTTGAAGAGTCGCTGCGGCGCTTAACCTGCACGAATTCGTCCATCATTGCCACGCGTTCGGCATTTTCCTTGTTCTCCGCCCGCAAGACAACGATTTCCTCGTCGCCGGTGCCGGTGCTGTTCATCCGGGCAAACTGCAGAACATCATACCCGTCGGTTTTGCGGTTCATATCCGCATCATACCCGAAGCGCTCGCGTGCATTGCCGTCATACAGCGCTTCTTCGCGGAACAGCTGGAAGTTCTCGCTCAGCGCTGCCAGGTTGCCGTAAATCCATGCCGCGCCGTTGCTGGCCTCAACTTGAGGCGTATGCGTCGCAATGTCCAGCGTCTTTCTGAATGGTTTTCCGATATAAAGGTCGGCAACGTTCGGATCGCATAACTTCTCCGGCGAGGACGATACACCCCCGGAAATAAACTCGCGGTTGCAGTCCGTGTTCATCGTCAGTTTCTTGACGTTAAAAATGGAATAATAGTCGTTGGCATAAGCCGCATAGTCGCCGTCTTCCGTTGCCGCGTGCCCGCCCATATAAAGGTCGGTTACCATTGTGTTGTGGAAATAGGCGCCCGCGTCGTCAGACGGATTCGGCGGTACGCGGTACAGGTATTTCGCGCTGTCGTCATAGCTCATCGAAACCGGCTCGTTGGACGTAACAATCAGCGAATTTTCGGTCAGGGAAGATTCGTCAAATTCCAAATCCTCGACCATCGTGCTGTCCAAGAACCACGCGCCGCCCGTACCTTTGGCTTCCTTGACGTCGGTGATGATACCGCCGTTCGCGCCGACCAGCGAGGCCATGCGCGCCGCGCGCTTGCTGCCGATATCAATAATTTTCGGATACAAAACGTACGAAACCAGCGTACTGTCATCACGGTGGACATAAACTTTCGGCTTGTCAAAACCGCGCAGTTCGTCCGGTTTGTAACCATACGGCAGATAGCTTGAATAGCCGATGCGGTATGCTCCGGACTGGTTGTCGTCAAACTCGATAACCACCGTACTGTTGGAAACCTCCGCCGCCGAGCTCATCAGGCCGGAAAAGTTCTGACGGATATAGGCATCCATGACGTTGCTCATCGTCCGCGCCTGCGAAGCGACGTTAATGTCCTGAATTTCCTGCAGGCGTTCCGCGGATTTTTTATAAAGGGTCGGCGTAACCATTGCAATCAGACCCAGCATTGCGAGCGCTTCGACCAGAAGCGTACCGCGCTGCTCCGATTTATCTGAAAATTTAGTCATTGTTAAACCTCCTTTATCAAAAATTCCCTGCCGTTTTTCTTCTGATATATCTCTCCGCCCCGACATTCCGCTCGCACCTTTCTGCTTCAACATTCCGTTCGTTTCTCCCCGCTCATCTCTCCGCCCCGGCATTTTTCCGTTTCTCTCCGCACATCTCTCCGCCTCGACACTTTCCCGTTTCTCTCCGTTACAACATTCCGTTCAAACGCTTCTCTCGCCCCTTTCCGCCCTAAAAGCTCTGTATCTTAAACAGGCAGGGCTGGTTTTCATCGCAGATTGTCTCCATTTTCCCGTTAACCTTCGACTGGAAAAAATCTTTGCCAAAAATCCATACCGGCAGCGTCCATTCGGCACGGTTCCGCCGTTCTACCGGATAAGACTGCGTATTGTTCGTTTTATCCTGCCACTCCTCCAAATCATCGGCATAAACCGGCAAAAAGTTGATTTTGCCGCGAAACTGCCAGGCCATTTCGTTTTTGCCCGGCGTCTTTCCCCAGCGGATAACGCCGATATTGTCATAATACACCTTCGGTGCCAGCGCTTTGATAAAATCCAGCGTAACCTCGCCTGAAATCCGGTTAATCCACCGGGCGTCAAGTTTTTTGTACGCCACCATGTAGCGCCCGCCGTCCTGCAAAACATGGCAGCACGATTTGGTAATGTTGCCGTCCGCATCTGTTGTCGATATGCAGTTTTTGCTCCCGTTCTCGTTCATGGGCTTGTCCAGACACAGGATTTTAAATCCCATTTCCGAACCGTCATATACCCGCCGCCCGGCCATCAGATAGTCTTTGGCGCCGATATTGTCCTGGCCTTGTTTGTTTTTCGCCCTGAGGTAAACCAGATGCTCCGACCCCTGCTGGTTGACAAAAGTATGGATGTCTTCATTATCGTCAACCCCGTTCGCATCAAACCTCGCATAAAACATATCTCCCGGCAAAATCCACGGGATGTCAGCCCCGTCCGCCGCCTTGAAATTGCCGTTGATGATGTCAACGATAACCATGCGTACCGCCTTAAACTGATAACCGAATTTGAAAATGATGGACGCAGCTTTTTTCTTCGCAATATCCCGGTCATAATCGGGACGCGCTGACAGATTGTATCCGTATATCGACGCCATAAACGTCGCAAGCAGCATCAATAAATACATAAATAAGCTCCACCCATATATACATATATAGTGGCAGTATACACTATTTTTTCCAAAAAATCAACAAAAAACGTCATTATCCCCATATTGTAACAGAATCGTAACATTTCTTTTTCTCACTGCCGGCACGTTTCCCCACCTATTGCTCCCCTTGTTTTCTTCTGCTTCTTATCCCTGCCTTGTCCCGCCCCTCACCGCTGCCTTCTCCAGCCCCTTCACCGCTGCCTTCTCTAGCCCCCTCACCGCTGCCTTCTCCAGCCCCTTCATCGCTGTCTTATCCTGTCCCTCCAACGTTGTCTTGCCTAGTCCTTTCATCGCTGTCTCATCCTGCGTCTTTTATCCCTGTTCTCTCCGGCAGCCGAACCTCCCCGCCGTTTCTTCTCCCAAAAGCTCATTCTCCCCAAAAAACATTGCATTATTCCGATTTTTCCCTTGTCAACTCCGGTTTTAACGCCTAAATTATCCCGCAGCAGGCTTCCGGAAATGCTTGGCGCCCAACCTGATGCCGAACTTTTGCGCCAAAAGCCGGGAAGCAAAGCCAAACGCAACAAAGGAGCATAAAACCAATGGAAAAAGTTTCTCTAAATCTTGCCGAAACGACGATAAAGATGCTGGGCGACCGCTGGAAAGTGCAGATTATCGAAAGCCTGATGGACGGCACCAAACGTTTTGGCGAACTGAAAAAGGAACTGGGCAGCATCACGCAGAAAGTACTGACGTCCAACCTGCGTATGCTTGAAGAAAACGGCATCCTCGTCCGCCATGTTTATGCGCAGATACCGCCGCGCGTCGATTACACCCTGACCAGTCTCGGCTATAATCTCAAGCCCGTGATTGATTCAATGGTCGCATGGGCCATGGAATACCGCGGTTCCATCGTTCAGGAATTTAATGATATAAAAGAAAAAGGCAAAGCTAAAATAGAAGATAAAATCAAGGATATAAAAAGCAATTTTTAACTAAAAGATTAACTTTGTCTGTTTTTTTTTCGCGCCCTGCATCATCCCTCCAGCTGCGCCGCTCTATGCCGCACCTCATGCCCCATAATGCGTACCCTAACCTTCCCTGCACAGCTCTCTGCCATACCTCTTTTATCGCCTTGCGCTCTGCCCCTTGTACCAAACTCTAGCGTGCCGCGCGCTTAATCCTGTCGTTTATCGCCAGCCCTAACCCCTCAAACGGTATCGGCGCCATCGCCATTCTGGTAAAACGCGTATCTTTGTCCGCCGCCCGCATATAAGCAAACAGGTTTGCCGCTGCCTCACGCAAGTCGCCGCTGGGGCTGAGGTTCATTTCCGCCCACTCATAGCCCATGCCGAAACCGATAAACAGCTCGCCTTCTTCGCGTGCCAAAGCGTTAATGCGGAATTTCTTTGCCGGCGCATAATGTTTCAACAGCTGTCCGGGAGACGTCGGTTTGTTCGGATTGCCGTCGGAAATCTGTACTGTTTCGCCCAGAGCCTCTTCCAGTTCTTCCCTGGTAATGCCCCCGGCGCGCAACAGCACTGCCTGCCGCGTCGTCAAGTCCAAAATGGTCGATTCAACACCGACTGTGCAGGAACCTCCGTCCAAAATCATATCTACCCTGTCGCCGAGGCTCTCATAAACCGCCTGTGCCGTCGTCGGCGAAATCGTCTGCGAGCGGTTGGCGGACGGCGCGGCAATCGGCACCCCGCTTTTACGGATAAGTTCCAACGCTGCCGGATGTCGCGGGCAGCGCACCGTAATCGTCTTCAAACCCGCGCAGACCAAATCCAGCGCCGGGTTCTCGTCCTTGCGCGGCAAGACAAACGTCAGCGGTCCCGGCCAGAACTTCCGCGCCAGAAACAACGCCCGCTCATCAGCCGCAGCATAACCGGCCAGTTCGTCCGGCTCGGCAATATGCGAAATCAGCGGATTGAACGCCGGCCGCCCCTTGGCGGCAAAAATCCCCGCCACGGCTTTGGCGTCGTAAACGCTCGCCCCAAGGCCATACACCGTTTCTGTCGGAAAAGCCACCAGTTTCCCGCTCTTGATAAGTTCTGCCGCTTTGCTTATATTGTCTGCATCTGCTTCAAAAATTCCGCCCATAATCTGCCTCTGTAATTTGCCTCTGTAATCGGTCTCTGCTTGCCTCTGTTAAAAAACGCCGGCCTTATTTTCCTTTTTCCCCGACATTAACACCATAAAAAACATTGTCAACACCAAAACTTTAACCTTTTCTTCATCACTGTCGCCGCAAAATGGCAAAGATAAAACCATAAGGAGAAACCAATGACCGAAATAACTTTTAACCAATCCCCTGCGGACGCCGCCGTCAAAGTGCTCATTGCGACCAAAGAGGAAGCCCTGAATTACGGCGTTGCCGGCGGTATTGTCAGCCGCGCCCTTTTTAATCAGCTCAAAGCCCTTGTCGAACGCGAGGATGCTGCCGGCGACAAAAAGGAAATTCTGGTTCTTGACACCGTAAAAGAAACCGTCGTCCTGCTCCGCCCGTCCAACACCGTCGGCGAGGCCGGATTGCAGGTTCTCGGCGGAAAACTTTACGGTCGCCTGCGCAATTTCGGCTCCGCCGCCGTTTTCGCGCGCCGCCTGCCTAAGACGGATTTTGACGCCGCCGCGGTTGCCGCGAATCTCGGCTTGGGAATTGAGCTGGAATCATACAGCTTTGACAAATACCGCACCACCAAAAAGCCGCACGAATACCCGAAGCTCGAAACCGTCAACTTTGTTGCCAAAGACAAACTGGATAAGAAAGGTTACGAACGCTGTGCCGCTCTGGCCAATGCCGTCCGCTATGCGCGCGACCTCACCAACGAACCGTCCAACGAGCTGACGCCCGAAGTTTACGCCAAAGACATCAAACGGCTGGAACACCTCGGCCTCAAAGTAACCCTGATGGACAAGGCCGAACTGAAGAAAAAAGGCTTCAATATGCTGCTGTCCGTCGCGCAGGGTTCCTGTAATGACCCGTATGTTGCCATACTTGAATACTGCGGCAACAAAAAGAAAAAAGGCTGTGACATCGCCCTCGTCGGCAAAGGCGTAACCTTTGATTCCGGCGGTATCTCCCTGAAACCCGCCGCCGGCATGTGGGATATGAAACAGGATATGGCCGGTTCCGCAGTCGTCGTCGCCTCGCTCAAGGCCGCCGCACAGCAGAAACTGAACCTGAATGTCGTCGGCATCGTCGGTTTGGTCGAAAATATGCCCTCCGGTTCCGCCACCCGCCCCGGCGACATCGTAACTTCGCTTTCCGGCAAGACCGTGGAAATCCTCAACACGGACGCCGAGGGGCGCCTGGTCTTGGGCGACTGCCTGACTTATGTTGAAAAGGAATATAAGCCGGAACGCATCGTCGACCTCGCCACGCTGACCGGCGCGATTGTCGTAGCGCTGGGCAACGAGATGGCCGGTCTGTTCAGCAACGACGACGTCCTGTCCGAATTGCTGTCCATTTCCGGCGAACAGTCGGGCGAAGAGTTGTGGCGCTTTCCGCTGACCGACGCTTACCGCAAACTGATTAAATCGGACATGGCCGATGTCAAAAACATCTCCGACGGGCGCGCTGCCGGTTCGATTACCGCAGCCTGCTTCCTCGAGGAATTTCTGCCCGGCAAAACCCCGTGGGCGCATCTGGACATCGCCGGCATGGATATGTTCGGCAAGCCCCGTCCCCTCTATCCGAAGGGAGCCAGCGGTTTCGGCGTCCGGCTGATAAACCGCTTCCTGCGCAATCTGGAGCAGAAATAAGTCCCGCGGCGCTCAACCGCCCGCCCCCCGAAATGCCTGCCCGCATAACACGGACAGGCGTTTTCTTTTGCCTGCTGCCCCCTTTCATACTTCTGTCCCGCATTTCCGCGCCCCTCTCACGCCGTCTCTTTTCTCCACCCTGCCCAGACCATCCCGTTTTCCTTTGCTCCCGCTCTCACCCTCAACATTCCCCCTGCCCGTTCTCCTCCACTCCGTTCGCACCCTCAACATTCCCCCGCCTTCCCGTTTTCCTCCACTCCGCTCGCACCTTCTCCCCATACCTATTCATTCCCATCTCCCGCCCCTTTTTTGCTCATTTTCCCCTTTACATTTGCAAACTTCCTGCTATACTCCGCACAAATTAACCATAACACCAGCCAAAGGACCATACAGATGACTAAACAGACTTGGAAACCCGGAACCATGCTCGCCCCCTTGCCGCCGGCATTGATAACCTCCGGCGACATGGAACATCCCAACGTCATGACTGCCGCCTGGACCGGCATTATTTGTTCCGACCCGGTCATCACCTATGTTTCTCTGCGTCCAAGCCGCTACACGCACGAACTCGTCAGCCAAAACAAAGAGTTTGTCATCAACCTGCCAACCTGGCGCCAGGCTGAAGCCGTTGACACCGTCGGCGTCAAATCCGGCCGCGACGGCGACAAGTTTGCCCTGACCGGCTTAACCCCGGAACCCTGCACAAAAGTCAAAGCGCCGCAGGTTGCCGAATGCCCTGTTTCGCTGGAATGCAAGGTGCTGGAAGTCCGCCCGTTCGGCACGCACGATATGTTTCTGGCCGAAGTCGTCGCTGTCAATGTCGATGACAAATATATCGACGAGTCCGGCGCGCTGGATTTGGAAAAGGCCGGACTTATCGCCTACGCCCACGGATTTTATTACACGTTGGGACGCAAAATCGGCAAATTCGGCTTTTCGGTCGAAAAGAAAAAGAAAAAGCCCGCCGCGCCGTCCGTTGCTACGGTTCTGAAAGCCGATGAAAAATTTTCCCGTAAAAAAATTACTGCGGAAACTATCGCCGCCTCATGTCCGTCTGCCGTCGCCAGCCACGGCGGACCAAAGATTGCAGCAGCCGGAAAACCTGCATCGCACACCTTAGAGCATGACGAAACTTTTATTGAAAACGGCGTCGAAGTAATCGTCAAAAAATCTCGTTTCAGCAAAACTCCGGCACTGTCTGCCGCCCCGCACCCTGCGGACAAAAACGCCCGCCGCAAAGGCAAAGACAGCCGTGCCAAAGGAGAAAACAGCCGCTCAAAAGGAAAATTCAGCCGTAAAGACCATAAAAAGACAAATTATGAACCTTACAGCTTCAAGAAAAAAGCCGACGGCAGTTTCAAAAAGAAGTCCCCACGCCGCGCCTGATACATTGCGCTCCCTGCGCCTGACACTTCCTCTCCCGTGCCTGCTTAACACGGTATACTCCTTGCACCGATGCGACACACTGTATTCCCTGTACCGACTTAACGCGGGCTTCTCTTTGTACCGGTTCAACACATTGTATTCCCCGTGCCTGCTTAACACGGTATACTCCTTGCACCGATGCAACACATTGTATTCCCTGCGCCAGCATAACACCGGAATTTCCTTACATTAACACCGGGTTTTCCTTGTACCGGCCGACGCATTGCAATTCTGCCTTGCGCTGCAACGCACTGCTGCGCGTCAGGAATAATATTTTTCGTTTCGCCCGCGCCATATCGCCGCATCAAAAGCGGCTTTTTCCGTTCTCTTTTCCTCGGGTTCTGTCGCGGTTTGTTTCGTATCCTGCCGGACAACGGTGCCGCCCGCATTTCCGACAGCCACTTTCTCACGCGCGATATGCGTTTTTACCCTTTCGCCCGCCGCAGCCATGGCAAAATCCTTTTTCATACCGTCAAACAAAGCATCACGACTCATACCTTTCACGGCTTCGTTTCCGGGCTTGTCCAAATCGGACACGTCGTTCAGAAGATGCATAATCTGTTCATCGGAATAGCGCTCAAAAATCATCGTATCAATATCCTGCGGCGCCAGCCCGTCATAAATTTCACCAATATCCTGTCTTAGTTTCATCTGTTCAGGCATAGCACCCGCCTCTTCGGACAAGACAGTCGCCGCTTCAGGCATAGCAGCCGCCTCTTCGGGCAGGGCTTCCGCCTTTTCAGACAAAACTGCCGCACCGCCGGGCAATGCATCCGCCCCGTCCGGCAGAACCTTCACCGCGTTGTCTTTCTCCTTCTGCCGTTTTTCATACGCGGCTCTCTTTTCCATGCATTTCCGCCTCATCGCCGCCACGTCTTCAAGCGTAAAAACCTTATCGGCATCAAGCGCCAGATCTTTGCGCATCTGCATCAGCCGCGCATAAATTTCCATGCCGGAATCCTTATAAGCATCATATTCGACCCCGGGATTGACTTCTTTATTGCCGATGACGGATACCATATTCTCGCTGAACCTCAAATCCGCCGCATGCGCTGCTTCGTGCAAAACCAGACTGGATAACGGGCGCAGCTCAATATGTCCCTTATTTTTCTTATAATTGGCGATGTTGATAAAAACGGTCGGTTCTTTTACAACGGCCCGCGCATTAAACCCGATGTTGCCGTCGCTCTCCCCTCTGGCCGCCATCGCCGCTTTCAGGGCTTTCAGGGCGTTTTCCTTGCTGCCGTAAGTGCGGATAATGCTGTCGCGAAAATGCAGTTCCCCCTTTTCCAAAGCCTCAATATACCTTGATGTGCCCTTTTCCGTCACAAAAACCTGTATGCCGTCAATATTTTGTATCGCCTGAGCGTAATCCTGCCCGTTATCGATTATTTTGCCGCTCTTCTTCCGATCCTCAAGCCATTCCCGCAGTGAAAACAGCCCGTCATAAACTTCTGACCGGACTATCGGCGAAACAGTCTTCCCGTCGTCCGTATAAATCTTTACCTTTTCCAGCGCCCGCTCTGCCTGTCCGTCGGAGATTTTTGCCTCATCGCCTGCTTCTTCTGTCTTGCTGCTCATTTTCCCTCCTCTTGCTGGCACTGCCGCCCCAAATTCGTCCCGTTATGTCCCGTTATTATTGCAAAATATGAAAAATTATACCACAATGTCCGCCTCTTGTCAAGCACTGCACTATCACACTGCCGCCATTGCACTGCCCCTTTTCCGGCGCCGTTCTCATTACATCGCCCGTATTCTTCTCCTCTCTTTAAATTTCCGCCGCCGGCGTTTATCTCTATGCCGTAACCCCATTCCGAAAGGCACTCGTTATGACATGGATACTGCTGAGCCTGCTTTACGCCGTTACCAACGCCGTCTACACGACGTACAACGAAACGCGCAATTTCAACGGTTACGTTCTTGGCATCTGGCGCGGCTTCGGCATCAGCCTGCTGGTTGCGCCGTTGCTGTTCACCGTGCCTCCCGTTACGTCGGCATCATATTACCTCATTCTTATTATTCAGGGGCTGATGATTGGCATTTATGACAGCCACCTGTTTTTTGCCTCGGGAAAATACGGCAGCCACGCCAGTTCCGGTTTTATGGCCACCTGCGTCCTTATTACCGTTTTCCTCTGGTGGGGAATAGATTTTTCCGAGCTTGCCGCTCTGATGCGCACGCCGTCCCGCCTCATTACGCTGATGCTCATTCTAAGCGGATTTTCCGTCAGTTACTGGCAGATGATGAAAGTCCGGGTCAGCCGCGCCGCCGAAGAATACCTCTACCCCGCCGTCTTCGCCCTCGCATTGATGAGCATTGCCACGCGGTATATTGCCCTCAACGGCGGCACCGCTTATGCCGGTGTCGTCTATTACCTTACGGTCGCCTGCTTTGTCAGCGGCGTTTACAATGCCGTGATGTTCGTCCGCCAGAAAACACCCCCTCTGCAGCAACCACCGTCATCCCCGCCGCCCGGCAGCCCGCACCAGGCTCCCGTTTTGCCGGAGAACACCTCTGCGGCTCCCTCCAAACTGGCACTGCTGCTCGCCCCGCTGCCGCACTGGCAGGGCGCATGGCTCATTGCCTTCAGTACGGTGCTAATTGCGGCCAAAACCCTCGCCTTGCGCCTGGCCGAAAATCCCGGTTATGTCATCGCCATGCTGTTGCTGTCGCCGATGTTTGCCGAAGTGCTGAACACCGGACGCGTCCGCCTGCGCCCTTCGGTCATTCTCGTCCTTGTTTTCCTGCTTTTGCTGCTGCTTCTTGTCGCCTGAAAGAAATTCCCGCCGTTTCGCTGCCGCGCTTTTCCGCCGCTGCCTCCGTTTCCCCGCCTTTTTTTCCCTCTGTTCCGTCGATACCTTTTGCCCTGAGCTTTCTGTCCACAGCTTCAGCCAAAACCTTGTTGCGCTCAATTTTATTTTCTTCCTCAATCCGGGTCAAAGCCGGCTCCAGATATTTGGCGTAATACGCCTTTCGCGGATCTGCCGCCGCTTTCGGGTCATACGCGGCAAAAACTTCCCGCCCCTTCACCGGTTCGTTTTTCTCCCTGAATCCCAAAATCCGCCCTTCGTCGCGCGGCATCTGCAACACCGCTTCAAAAGCGTCTTTTCCTCGGCAGTCAACGTCCGGCTTATGCCCCTTGACTTCAATATTTTCCCCTTCTTTGTCCCAATAGGTCAGTTTCGTAACCCCGACCCGCATCAGATAGCCGCACGGCATCGCAAAGCTCCCCTGCGTATATTGCTGCATTCCGGCGGTATTTTCTCCGACATAGCGCACGTTGGGATGATGATAAAACGACGTATAGGCGCTTTCTGCCGAACTTCCGACGCCCCTGTCAATCAGAACGTCAATCCGCCCGTGATACCCGCCTTTGTCGTTAAACGGATAATAAACCGCCGTTTCATCAAACAAAACCCTATCCTCTCCCGAGAAGTTTTTGCGCTTGACCAGCTTTTCCGCCGTCAGCCCGTCGCGCTCATAATTACGCGGCTTATACGCCCCGTGGCAATGCAGAAAAGCGTTTGAAACCGCCGTATCCTTAATCTCGCAGCGCTTATAGGTATTGACCAGATTGCCGTAAAGCCGCTTTGCCACATGGTCAATCGGCTTGTCCTCGCCGCCGCCGTTGCCCCGTACGTCCAGAATAATCCTTCCCTTTTCCCACTTGTCCTTATTTTCCAGATATGCCTTGTCAAAGGTTTCAATAAAGCCTTTCCAGCTCTCATAATCGTTCTTGTCCGTCAGGTTGGGAATGCTCACCACCAGCAAATCTTCCCCTGCCGGCGATTTCATCTCGCCTATTTTCCATAACGGATACGTTTCGCCGTTGCGGTCGGTACGGTATTCCTCTCCCAGGATTTTCATTCCGTCCGGCATTTCTTTGCAATAGCCGAAATTGCTCCCGACAGCCCGTTTTTCTTTTTTGCCCCCGCCGGCAAACGCCTTTCCGCCGCCCATTCCCAGCATAAAATGCCTGTCTTCGATAAACTTCGCCGTTTTCTCTGCCGCCTCCGCCATAAAATCGCCCTGCCGCCGCGGCTTGTCGGTATTGTTATAAAGCGTTTCGACCGCCACTTTAAACCCGTTCCGGTTTTCTGCCGAAAACCCGCTCCAGCCGACATGTTCGTATGCCGCCCTGGCATAAAAAGCCAGATTAAGGCGCTGCTCTTCGCAGCTCATCACCCGGTTGTCCAAATCTTCCCTCGGCTTTCCAAAATCCTCAAGCGATATCCCGTCATAAGCGCGCATCATCGCCTCCTCGCCGATACTGCCGATAATGTCGTCAAACGCTGCCATATCCGTTCTTCCAGCCGTGCTCTTGCCGTCATCCACAGCTGAATCAGCAGTCCCGCGGCCGGCTGTTTTATATTGCCCGGTTGCCATATCCGTTCTTCCTGCCGCGCTCTTGCCGTCCTCCACGGCTGAATCAGCAGTCCCGCGGCCGGCATTTTTTCGTTGTTCGGCTTCCAGGTTTCGGGCATAAGTCAACAGGTCTTTATTTTCATTAAAAAAAATCAGCTTGTCAGGAAATTGCTCCGACACCCGTTTCATCGCAACCGCCCGCGTCGCTCCTTTGGCACGCAACTCGTTTATTTTCTCAGAAATCGCTTTCTTGTCCGTTTTATCCGGAAGAAAGTAAACCGGAACGCCCCAGCCGCCCTCTTCCCGCGAAGCTGTCAGGTCTATAATGGAAAAAGGGCCGTCCACGCCGATAACTCTGGCATTTTGGGAAGATTCGTATTCATTGGTAAATCCGCCGTCAAGCGACACATTGGGCTTAAACGTGCTCCTGTCAACTTCGTAACGATAAGACGGTTTCTGCTTATCCAGAAATTCTTTCGGCTGCCGCCCGCTGATTAAAACCGCTTTTTCGTCCATATAAACGCTGACTCCGTCCCATTCTTTGCGTTCGTTGGACGGCGGCTTGACGATATAATGGGATTCTTTGTCCGCCGCCGCATAACACAAAGCTTCGTTTATCCGTTCGGAAAGGGCATTTCCGGCAACTTGAAGGCGCGGCGTAAGGTACGCCCCGAATTCGGCGGGAGGCACTTGGCTGAAATGGTATAAACGTGAAGTATTTTCCATAATCTCTTTACGGCGTTTGCTCCTCAACTCTTCCAGCTGCTGCATATAACGGGGAAAACAATCCTCTCCGACAACCGATTTCAGCAGATATTCCCTTGCCGCACCGTGTTCTTTCATAAATTCCGGTAAAGGCTTCTCGTCTGTATTAAGATGGAGTTTGTCATTCACTGCCGAAACGTAAGAAAACAGATATTGCCCGATGCTCTGATTAGGAAAAGCGCCCTGCCCCGGCGGACAGATTTGAGAAAAATAGGACAATTTCTCTTCAAGGCCAAGTTTTTGGAGAGGTGATACAAGATATTGAAAAACCGCCTCATTCTTTTCCATGCCTTTTCCCCGAAAATTTTCCGTTATGGTCTCATATTTCTATGATTTTACCATAAAAGAACAGGCTTGTAAAGCGGATTTCGCATGCCTGCGTCCGAATATGCCACAAGGAAGCCGCATTCCTGCACCCCTGCCCGGTGCACCGTCCCTTTCCGGCGTCCCCTCTAAACGCTGCCGCCGTTTTTCGTCCTGACACCGTTTTTCGTCCTGACGCGGTTTCTCGTCCTGACGCCGTTTCTTTTATCCGAACAGTTTCGCCCAAAAACTTTTTTCTTCTTCGGGAGCTGCCGCTTCAAACTGTTTGAGGCATTCTTTTTGCGCCTCAGTCAGCTTTGTCGGAATCAATACTTTAAATTCGACAAACAAGTCGCCGCGCCGGTCGGAATTCATATAGCGCATACCTTTGCCCTTGATGCGCAGCTTGTCGTTCGGCTGCGTACCGGGCTTGACTTCGACTTCGATTTCCTCGCCGTCAATTCCTTTAAGCTTAAATTTGCCGCCCATCGCCGCCATCGCCATTGAAATCGGCGATACCGTAAACAAATCCGCACCGTCGCGCTCGTAGGTCTTATGCCTTTTTACCGTAATAAAGACATACAAATCCCCTTTCGGCCCGCCGCGTTTTCCGGCTTCTCCCTCTCCGGCGACGCGCATCCGCGTTCCGTTTTCAATTCCCGCCGGGATTTTGATTTTCAGGGATTTTTCCAGCTTTTCCTTGCCGGTTCCGCGGCATTTCTTGCACTTGTCCAAAATCACGCGCCCCGCGCCGCGGCATTGCGGGCAGACCGTTTCAAACACAAAAAAGCCGCCCTGCTGGGTACGAACCTTGCCGCTGCCGCCGCATGTCGCGCAGACCGGAGGCTCCTTGCCGTCCGCCGTCCCGTGCCCGTGGCAGGTTTCGCACTCTTTGGAGCTTGTAATGTTAATTTCCTTTTCCAGCCCGACATACGCTTCTTCAAGCGTCAGCGTTACGTCGTAACGGATATCGTCGCCGCGCTGGGCATACGAACGCTGCCGCGCCCGCCCCTGCCCGGTAAATTCCGAAAATATGTCGGAAAACACGTCGGCAAAGCCCGCGCCGGTAAAGTCAAACCCGTTAAACGGATTTGCCCCTGCCCCCGCGCCGCCGAACCCGCCGGTAAACGCCTGATGCCCGTACCGGTCGTACGCAGCGCGTTTCTGCTCGTCTTTAAGGACTTCATAAGCCTCGTTGATATCCTTAAACTTCGCCTCCGCTTCCTTATTGTCGGGATTGCGGTCGGGATGGTACTGCATCGCCAGCTTGCGATATGCTTTTTTTATCTCTTCCCCTGATGCCGTTTTGGTAACGCCCAAAACCTCATAGTAGTCTGCCGTCGTCGTGCTCATGTCATATAACCGTCATTACGTTGCTTTTTTGAATATTCAATATTACTGTTTTAAATCTTATGGTTATTTAGGAATATTATTTCAATAATGCAAGTTTTATTTGGCGGTTATGCCACAATTATGCAAAATTTGCCCCCGCGCAAACCAACGGCATCGTCAAAATCAGTTGCAGTCGGAATAAGCTGCCGCCACCTTGTCGTTGCGCAAAATGACCTTGACGCTGCAGCTTACGGCGGCATTGTTTCCTGCCGAAACGTTCCGTCCCGCCGCGGTATATCCTCCGCCCGCAATGTTTCCGCTGCCGAAAGCGCCGTAATTCGCCGCCATTCCGTAATTTCCCGTCAGCCCGTCGCCGCCGTCCGAATTCAGGCTCGCTGCCCGCGTTCCGGTACTTCCCGCCGCCGGCATATTGCTTCCTGCGGTTGTCATCGCGCCGCTGCCCGGTATGCTGCCGTTTCCGTTCGCCATATATCCTCCATTGCCCGGTATGCTGCCGTTCCCGCCCGGCAATGCGCCGTTCCCCGCCGGATTGTCATAGGAAATTATTTCCCCGCCCCCGACCGGCCGGTAATTGGTGTAATACACCCACATCACGGCTCCGTCATCCATATTTTTGACAATATTCGGCGCCCCGTTGTCATCCCAAAGCTCGGCAACGCTCTGCCCCTTATAGGTTGAAATCCCCTGCAGCGGATAATAAGCCGTCCGCCTGTCGGTAACCTGTTCCCACTGGCAGCCGCTCATTCCGAGCACTGCTCCCGCCAGCATCGCCCACCAGTAACGCATGATTTCCTCCTCCGGTTAAATTTTTTGTCTGCCCTGCCGTTCCTTTATGCCGATATAATCACGCCGCCCCGCCGAAACAACCGCCCGAACACAAAAAAAGCGCCGCTTTCTTCCGGCGCTTTCATTAAGCTGTACATTTCTCCGATAAGCTGCACATTTCTCCGATTGGCACAATGCGTTTCTCCAATCGGAGCAAAACATTAATAGACGTAACCGTTATACGCCGTCATTGCCGGCGCTCCGCCGCAATCGCTGTATGCGTTGCTGACGTATGTGCGGTAAAATTCCACCGTCAGCGTGCACAGGCTGTGCGGCTGATAATCGCCGAGCTCGCAGTAGCGCACGATTTTGCCGTCATCGGGTTCGTAATCGACATAATATGTCCACCGGACCGTATTGTTGCCGACATAGCGCGCATGCATCGGCTCTTCAAAATCATCAAAAAAATCGCGCATCTGCTGCCCCTGCTGAATGTCAAACCCTGCCGCATGGATAACATCTCCTTTCGGCGCCACATATTTCGTATAGGCAGCCCGCCGGGCAGTTTTACGATAAACCGGCGCATCTGCCGCCCCGTTGTCCCTGCGGTAGCTCGGCACATACGACGGGTCGCAGCAGCAGCCGGCCAAAAACAGCGTCATAAAGGCAATAGCAAACTTATACATCTTTCCATGTCTCCTCAAAACTAAATAAACTGATTGGTAAAAAGAATCTAAAACTAACTTACTAACTCTAAAATAATTTCGTCCAGAAGGGGAAAACCCTTGTCCGTAAGTCTGATATTGGCGTCATCATAACACAGTAAATCTAATTGTGCAAGTCTTTTTGTCATTTTTTTTGACAAAAAGTCAAATAATTTAATGCCGCACGCCCGGTAAAAGCGTTCCGCATCAATCCCCTCCTTTATCCGCAGCCCCATCAGAACCAGCTCTTCCGCCCGTTCTTCCGGTGTCAAAATGTCGCCCAGCCTGCCGTCAACCGTCGCCCGCAGCTGCGGTCTCCCCGTCGGATTTCCGCCTGCATTCCGCGTTCCCGCCGGATTTTTCGTATTCTGCATCTCTGCCGGAACCCCTGCCGAACGCCCGGTCGCACTCTGCGTTCCCGTCTCCCCTCTTATCTCGCTTCCGCCGTCCGTCCACAGCCGCAGCCGCCCGTGTGCCCCCTCGCCGATACCGATATAATCGCTGCCGCGCCAGTATGCCAGGTTATGTACGCTCTCATCATCGGCCGCTGCAGCAAAATTCGAAACCTCGTACCGTTCCAGCCCGCGGCTGCGCAAATAAGAAACTGTTTGGTTATAAAGGGTTAAAGACGTTTCTTCATCTGCCGCCCGAACATTTTTGCGCGCAAAAACCGTTCCTTCCTCAATTGCCAGTTCATAAAGCGAAATATGCCTGAGCCCGAACCCAAGCGCCAAATCTATTTCCTTTTGCCAGTCATCCCACTTTTGTCCGGGCCGTGCGTAAATCAAATCAATCGAAAATTTCGGAAACACCGCCGCGCCGAGTTCCATTGCGGCTATTGCGTCGTCAACCTCGTGCGTCCGCCCCAGAAATTTCAAATCGGCCGCATTCAACGCCTGCACGCCGAGCGACAACCGATTAATTCCCGCCGCCCGGAATCCCAGAAATTTCTCGCGTTCAAACGTATTCGGATTAGCCTCCAGCGAAATCTCCGCCCCCGGGACAATGTCAAAATGCCGTTCCAACTCTTCCAAAACCGCCTCAACCGCTCCCGGCGACAACAGCGACGGTGTTCCTCCGCCGAAAAAGACCGACGTTACGCGCCGTCTGCCTGAAACTTCAGCCATCTGCACCAAACCATCCCCGCCTTTTTCCTCCTGTGGTGCCTTTCCGCACACTCCGGCAAAATAGGCAATATCCTCGCGGTAGCGCGAAACCAAAGCCCTCTCGTCAAACTCGCGCGGCAGTATCCCGCGAAAAAAGTCGCAGTACGGACACCGGCTCCGGCAGTACGGAAAATGGATATAGACCGCCAGCCCGTCATCTGCCACAGTTTTGCGCTCTGTCACCGCCCCGTCGTCTGCCGCAGTCTTGCGCTCTGTCACCGACCCGTCGTCTGCCGCAGTCTTGCGCCCCGCCGCAGCCCCGTCATCTCTCCTTGCCCCCGGCTTGCCGCCGCCATAAACGCCGCTTTTCATGCCGCCCGTTGTCCCTATCCCAGCTTGGCGCAGGCGGTTTCAATCTTCTCCTGCAGCGCCGCCATAAATTCCTTTTTCCCCGCATAATCGGCCATATTCATCGGCGGCATAAATTCAAACACCACTTTGCCCGGCCGCCGCAGAAATGCCCCTTTCGACCACACCAGGTCGGAATTAAGCGCCACCGGAACCACCGGCATATCCAGCCCTTCTGCCAAAAAGACAATCCCCGACTTATAGCCCTTGACCTGCCCGTGTTTGCAACGCGTGCCTTCCGGAAAGATAATGATGGACCGCCCGGCTGCCACCCGTTTTTTCGCTTCCGCCAGCATTCCCTTCATCGCTCTGGCTCCGGCGCCGCGGTCCACCGGAATCATGCCGTAAAGCGCCTGCCCCCAGCCAAACAGCGGAATATAAGTCAGTTCTTTTTTCAGCACAAACACCGAATGCGGGATGATGTCGGTATAGGCATAAGTTTCAAATGCCGATTCATGCTTGCTGGCAAAAATCACCCCCGGCGTGATGTATTCTTTTCCCCGCACTTCTATCGTAATTCCGCACAGCTTAAGCATTCCGCTCCAGATGACCGGGTGCAAAAATTTGTCCCACATCGCCACCATCGCCAGCCGCGAAAACACCCCGACCGGCAGGCTGACGACAAACCCCAGCGCCATCGCCGGATAAAAATACAAATTGGCAACCAATGAACGTAAAAACAGCATCATATCTCTAATCCTAACAAAATTTACAGACCCAAACCTCTCAAATTCTGACAAAATTTCACAGCCCCAACAGGTTATATTGCGCATATACCAGCAAAAACTTGGTGTATTCCGCCGCCATAAACCGGAAACTGCGCCAGTTTTTCCACCATTCCGGCGACACGTTCGGCGTATCCGCCGCAACAAAATGCATCACGGCCTCCGGCATCTCGTGTTCCAGCTCCAGCCGGCTGCGCGGGATATGGTAAAACGATGTCACGACATAAAATTCCTTCATGCCGTATTTGCCTGCCCATTCCCGCACTTCCCGCGCGTTGCCCACCGTATCGGTCGCCCGGTAGCCGAGGTCAATCGGCTGGCTGCTTTCAAGCCTGATATCCTCGCGCGATGTAATGACCTGCAGCCCTATCCCCGGCTGCACGCCGGAAATCAGCAGGCGCTCGCCGTAACCGCCGTTCAGCAGTTCCACCGCCTTGGCTATCCTGTTCCGCCCGCCGGTCAGTACCGCAATGCCTACCGGCGGCGTTTCCGCCGCCGCTGCGCCAAACCTTCCGTCCAGCACCGCGCGGGTAACGTCCAGATAAGCATAGCCGTACCGCCGGTCAGGCTCCAGCATTGCCCCTTCCGCCCATTCGTTCCAGGCATTGACAAACACCAGCCTTTCATCGCCGGCAAATTTTTCCTTCGTATCTTTCACCGCATAGTCGAGCCACCGCCCGTACACCTCCGGCGTCGTCCCGTCAAAGACCAGCGCCCCCGAATACGCCTTGCGCGGCGTATTGTCCCAGCGCGGAAAGACGGTGCGGAACGTTTTAAATGCATAATCCTTCTTCATCTTGCCGGAATTGATGTATTCCGCCCAGTCAAACACGCGGAAATCCGCCCGTTCGTCAATTTTCGCCGTGTTTTTCTGCCGCAGCCCGTAGATGTTGTCCAGCTCAAACTCCATCACTGCGTCCAGCCCCCAGTCCGCCGGATTGTCATAAAAGCCGAACGCCTTGGTAGCGACGATATACGGCTCGCCGACGCCGTGCTCGCGCCCGAACTGTTTCAGATACGCCGCAAACGCGCGAAAAAGCTCCTTGCCGATTGGCGCCGGACGGTACACGATAAACAGCGGCCGCCCGTTGACGCGGATATAGCGCGAATCCTGAAAAAACGGCAGCAGGTCTTTTGCAAACGGTTCAAAATCCTCTCGCGAGAAAGTCTGTTCCATCAGCAGTTCACGGTTGCCGCCGTCCCAGCGCTTCGACCAGTTTTCATTCGCCCAGTGCAGGCAGAACGGCAGGTTCAACGCCGGATTGGCCAGATAATTATAGACCGGCTTTTCCATTAGCTTTTTGCCCGAAAACCAGTAGTAATAGAACGCAAACCCGCCGATGCCGTAGTTCTGCGCCAGCTCAACCTGCCGTTTCATCGCATCGTCATGCGTTAAATCGTAAAACCCGACGTCAATCGGCAGCTTCGGCTGATAATGCCCGGCAAACATCGGCCTTGCGGCGGTAACGTTTGTCCATTCCGTAAATCCCCGCCCGTGCCAGCGGTTATTTTCCTCAAACTGATGATATTGCGGCAGATACAGCGCAATCACGCGCACGGCGTTTTCTTTGCCGGCCCTGGCGCCTGACGTACCTGCCCCGTCTTCAGATTTTCCGGCCCCGTTGCCCGGCATGCCGGCCCTGTCTTCAGATTTGCCGGCCCTGTCTTCAGATTTGCCGGCCCTGTCTTCAGATTTGCCGGCCCTGTCTTCAGATTTGCCGGCCCTGTCTTCAGATTTGCCGGCCGCGGCTTCCGGTTTAACGCCCCTGCTGTCCGCCGCCTCTTGCCGATACTCGCAATAGGCAACAAAATCCCCCTGCCTTTTTCCGCCGTCATCAAACATCGCCCGCACATACGCCTGTGCCTCGCCGCAGTCCGTCCTGCGGTTTTGCGCTGCATCGCCCGCCGCTGCATATTCCGCTCCGCTGCTCTCCGCCGCATTGCCCGGAGCTGCCTGCATCTGCACATAGCCGAAGACCGTCCGGTTGAAAATCAAAAATCCCCCAAACCAGACCAAAAACAGCATCAGCCCGACAAAAGCCGCTATGATGATAACTCTATGCCGCATTTACGCTCCTTTTTCCTCTTCCCTATGCCGCATCTTTCTCCGAAACAGACGCTCTGTTGCCGGCAGGCTTTTTCTGCCGTCCGGCAGCGGTATTGTCCGTCCCTTCCTTCAGTTTGTTTTGTTTTTCTTCCAGAGCTTTATCAAAATCAAAACCGTCATCAGGATAAAATTTCTTATATTGTTCCCACATCAGTGCTTTATCTTCGTCCAAAATATTCTCGTAATAATTAAGCATATATCTCTCCCTCATCTCCTTCGCAAAATCCGTCCAATCCTTTTCCTTGTCTTTTCCCGCCTGAATAATCAGTTTGTCAACATCCTTAAAAAGGGGAAAGAGATCATTGCTAAACCTTCTTTTTCTGCCGTGGCTTTCCGAAACATGGTACCTGCGGAAATAATATTCGGCGTTTTCCGCTGCAACAATCTTGGGATTATGTGTCATAACACTCATAAAGAAATAATAATCCTCATACAAAATCCGATAAAAGGAACTTGAAACTTTATATTTTTCCAAAAAGGAACGCCTGTAAATTCTATCCCATACAAATATTCTGAGGCGGCTTACATTCATAGCCCTCGGTTCAATAACTTTATTTTGTTTCACAAACAAGTCATCTTCGTTGCTGATTCTGCTCTTGTATCCCCTGGTTGTGTTTTGGAACACGTTTCCCGCAATCGCAACATCGGCGTCGTACGCTTTCGCCGTTTGGTACAAATCCTCAAAATAATCCGCCGACACCGTGTCGTCCTGGTCTACAAAACCGATGTACTCGCCTTGCGCCGCGGAGATGCCTGCATTGCGCGCCGCACCGATATACTTGTTTTCCTGCGTAATTATTTTAAATCTGGCATCATGCGCTGCGTATTCCGCCAATATTTCTGCCGAGCCGTCCGTCGACCCGTCGTTAACGCAGATAATTTCAATATCTTTCAGCGTCTGTCTGCGAATACTGTCCAAACACTGCTTCAAAAAACGCTCGCCGTTATATACGGGAACAACCACGCTGACCTTAACGTCCTCTGCGGGTTCTTTGACTTTGGCCTCATAAAAATGTATTCCCGGAAGATTATACCAATGCCACAAAAACATTCCCCCTGATATAATCGCCAACAATAACAACAAAACCTTCCACCGTTTAAGCAAAAACTGCATCGTCAACCCGAGAAACAGTATTCCCAAAGCGACGGCAAACATCTGCGCATTCGGCATAAAAAACTGCAACACAATGCTTCCGCCTTGCCACGCCAGAAACCATGCCGGCAAAGTTACCAGAGCGAGCATTCCGTTCCTGAGGCAAAGCGAAAGAAGCAAAAACGCCGCTTCTCCCCAGATTATCCCTTTAACCCACGGCCGCATTTCCGGCGAATAAGCAAATATCAGCAGCCGCCAGCAGTCGAGAGCAAAACAGACGACAGCCTGCTGCGCGGCAAAAGTAATCAGAAAGCTGTTTCCTTTTCGCCATTGCCAAACGCCGGCAGCCCAGACCGCAAACATTCCGCCCCAGCCGTACAAGGAGAAGTCTGCCGGGTTTCCGTCAATAAAATAAATATTGTTTGTCGTCAGATAAAACCCGAGCGCCAAAACAGACATTGCGCCCAGTATACTCAAAAACACGCCAATTTTTTTCAGTAACTTCATTTTTCTCAAATTTTTCACAGTTCTTTTAACCAATCCGTTTTCGTCACGCCGCGCCCGCCGAACCATCTGCACAATTCCTTTAGCCTTAAAGCCTTTACGAGATGTTACACCATACTCCGGAGCGTCCTGACCACCGTTATGTACGCCGTCGCCGCCACCAGCGCCGCCGAAACCAGCGGCAAAAGCAGAATAACGACCCATTCGTTCAGCCCGAAAGACACCGAATTGAAAATGCCTGCCTCAATTCCCTGCGCCATATGCCCGATAACCAGAATTGCCGGCACCGCCAGAACCGCGCCGATAACTCCGGCCGCCGCCGACATCTGGGTAATCTGCCTGACATAGTTGGCGGCAATATATTCGTCGGTCGCCCCCATCGTATGCAAAATCGTAATAATCTCGCGGTGGACGTTCAGCCCCGTCTTCGCCGCATAAACAATTGAAGCCACACAGCCGCCCGCTACCAGTATCAGCACCGTAACCGCCAGCATTTTCAGCGAGTTGATAAACCGCAGCAGCCGTGACAGCCACAGGTTATGGTCGTTGATGGAAGCCTGCGGCGAAACCTCAGACAGCCGCACCGTCAATTCCTTGTAGTCAAAATTCTTGGCATTGCGGATTTTAACGTCCAGCAGCTTCGGTATCGGCAGCATTTCCACGTCAACGTTGTTGCCGAGCCATGGCTCCAGCAGCGCCCGCAGTTCTGCGTCGCTCAATACCGTAACCTGCTCCACGTCGGGATATTTTTCCAGAAAGCCGACCACGGCCAGCAGGTCTTTCCGGCTGGCATCTGTTCCCGGCAGCGGCAAAACCTGTACCGTAAAATTGGAAACCACCTGCTGCCGCGAGTTTTCAAACATGGAATTAATTCCCAGTACGCCCGCCAGCGTAATCGCGAACAGAAATACCGCCACCGCCACCGTTACCCGGAGAAACGTCTTCGAATACCCCTCGTCAATCGGCAGTTCCTGTGTCTTGTCCGCAGGCGCTTTCTGCCGCCGCAATTCACGGATTCTTGCTGCCCGCTGTTTAGCCGTCGCTCTCGGTACGCCGGTTCCCGTTCCCGCCGTTGTCCTGCCCGACGCGGCAAACTCTCTCGCGCCGTCATCCGTACTGCCTGTCATCATCACAGCCTTCCTCCTGTCATCGCTTCGTCCGCTTTTTCCGTCATCATCACAGCCTTCCCCCTGTCATCGCTTCGTCCGTTTTTTCCGCCATCATCACAGCCTTCCACCTGTCATCACTTCGTCCGCTTTTTCCGTCATCATCACAGCCTTCCCCCTGTCATCGCTTCGTCCGTTTTTTCCGCCATCATCACAGCCTTCCACCTGTCATCACTTCGTCCGCTTTTTCCGTCATCATCACAGCCTTCCCCCTGTCATCGCTTCGTCCGTTTTTTCCGTCATCATCACAGCCTTCCACCTGTCATCGCTTCGTCCGTTTTTTCCGTCATCATCACAGCCTTCCACCCGTTTCCCTCTCCTCATTTTTGGCATAAAACAGATTTCCGTCTGCCAGCTGCAGCCGCGGATAATGATAACGCTCCATCAGTTCGTTCGAGTGTGTCGCAATCACCACCGTAGTTCCCAGCCGGTTCAGTTCCGCAAACAACTTCATCAGCTTGGCCGCGATATCACTGTCGACGTTTCCCGTCGGCTCGTCGGCCAAAAGCAGCTCCGGACGGTTAATGACCGCCCGTGCAATCGCCACCCTCTGCTTTTCTCCGCCTGAAATTTCCGAACTTTTGACATACATATTGTGCGAAAGTTCAACCCACGCCAGCAATTCAATCACCCTCTGGCGGATTTCCTTTTCCCGCATGCCGCGGATTCTGAGCGGCAGAGCCACGTTGTCAAACACGCTCAAATGCTCCAGCAGGCGGAAATCCTGAAATACGACCCCGATTCTCCGCCGCAAAAAAGCCAGCGTATCGCGCCCGGTCAAAGCCACGTTGTTGCCAAAGACCTTGAGCGTTCCCGCTGTCGGCCTCTGCGCCAGATACAACATCGAAAGCAGCGACGTCTTCCCCGCGCCGCTTTTTCCGGTCAGAAAATGCATCGACCCGCGCCGAAACGAAAAATTGATGTTCTTCAGCACCTCGGGATTGTCTCCGTACCGGAGTCCGACATCTCTCATCTCCACAATCGGTTCAAACTGCCTTATTTCCATTTTTCCCTCTTTCCTAACCTCGTTTATCCCTCTGGTCCTGAACTGTCCGCCGCTTTAACACTTTTTTAACCTATAACCCCAAAAAAGATTTGATTAAATAATTTTTCTTTATATACTAACAGGAAATAAAAAAAGGAAGAGCCAATGTTAATAAGTTGTCCCAAATGCCACAGCATTTATGAAATACCGGATGACCTCATCGGGAAGACCGGGCGGAATTTCCGTTGTCAGGCGTGCGCCAACGTCTGGCATGCGATGCGGAGCGACGCTCTGGGCTATGAGGAGGAAAAGGAGAGCGAGCCTTTTATTGAGCCTATCCCCGTTTCCGAACCGCCCGCCCGCCCCTGGCCGTCTGAAAAAGAGGAATTCACTGTGCCTGCCGACACCAAGTCGGGGAAGAAAACGCCCTCGTCGTTTGAAATCCTCGCTGCGGAAGGCGACCCTGCTTTTGTTGCCCCGGTAATGAAAACTTCCGGACAGGCAACGTCTGCTCAGAATATGGCTGCGCAAAATACGATGGCAACGACGGCACAAGATGCGCCCCGAGCGGCATCGAATGCTGACGACGAGTTCCCGCTGCCGCCCAAAACAATGTCTTCGGCCGAAGTACTGGCTGCCGCGCGGCAAAAGCGCGAAATTACCCTGACCTCCGATTACGGAACGTCTTTTACTATCAGTATGGATCCGCCGGAGGAACGCGAAGCCGAAAATACTGCCGCCACGCCGTTCGCAGCCAAAACAGCCGGCGGAATATACGGCTCCGGCCGTGCCGAACCGCGCCTGACTGCCGTATCGGAACCGGAACCTCTCACCGCCACGCCGGACGACCATCTTGCGCCGCCAAAGCCGTTTAAGGGATATCGCAAAACCTGCGCCTTCCTCAACCTGCTGTTTCTGGCCGCGTGCGCGCTGTTTTTGCGTCGGGAAGCCGTTGCATTATACCCGGCTGCCGAATTATGGTACAATAAAATCGGCCTGACCGGGCTGGACAATCCGCAATATCTGAAGTTTGAACAGATTTTCGTTGCCGAAACCACGGAAAACGGCAAACCCGCCGTCAGCGTCCGCGCCGTTATCAAAAACGGTTCCGTTTATACGACCGTTGTTCCGCGCATAACCGTTGCCGGTACGGCAGAAACGTTTGCGGCAAACCGCCCAAAGCTCAAAGGCGGCGAAACCGCCGAAACCTCATTTGTGCTTCCTGCGCCGCCGCCCGGCACGCCGCTGAGCCTGAATATCGGTTTCGCCGAACCTTAACGCCACACAGGCTGTCGGAACCACGGCAACGGATTAGCCGCCCAACGGTTTCCGCTTTATGCGATGCCACTTGTAATTAACCCTCGGCTCCCGTTTTCGCAACACGGGCAATGCCGTCCATTTTTAACCAAAGGAGCTTATCATGTTAAGAGAAAACCTGCAAAACGCTTTAAAAGAAGCGATGAAAAACCATGACACGGCCACAGTTTCCGCCGTCCGCCTGATTATCGCCGGACAAAAGGAAAAAGACGTCGCCGCCCGCGGTGCCGGAAAAGAATGCGCCTCCGACGCCGATTTGCTGTCCATGATGCAGGGAATGATTAAACAACGCAATGAATCGATAAAGATTTACACCGAAGGCGGACGCCCCGAACTCGCCGCCAGGGAACAGGCCGAAATCAGCGTAATTGAACGCTTCCTCCCCAAACAGCTGAGCGAAACCGAAACCAAAGCCGCCATTGAAGCAGCCATCGCTAAAACCGGCGCCGCCGGCATGAAAGACATGGGCAAAGTCATGGCGGAGCTGAAAGCCGCATATGCCGGTCAGCTGGATATGGGCAAAGCCTCGGGAATGATTAAGAGCCTGCTCGGCTAAAACGCCCCCGCCCGGCAAACGTGCGCCGCGGTATCCGCCTCCGCCGTCTCCGGCAAGGGCGGCCTGCCGTCGGGGCTTTCTCTTCTCCGCCGTCTCCGGCAAGAGCGGCCGACCCGGAGTTTTTCTCCTCCGCCGCTTCCGGAAAGCAGCGGCTGCCCCCAACGGTTAACGGTTTCTGCCTGCGCTGCCTTCGGCAACAGTAACAAGGACAAACTATGGCTAACGACGATTTACAGCGTTTTATAGACGAACTTCGCGCCCGCGTTTCCATCGCCGACGTTGTCGGCGCCAAGGTCAAGCTGACCAAAAAAGGGCGCGAATATCAGGGGCTCTGTCCGTTTCATAACGAAAAGACCCCGTCGTTTACCGTCAACGAAAGCAAAGGTTTTTACCACTGTTTCGGCTGCGGTGCCCACGGCGACATCATCAAGTTCGAGATGGAAGCCAACGGCCTCCCGTTCATCGACGCGCTGCAAAAGCTCGCGCATCAGGCCGGTCTGCAGATGCCGCAGCTTTCTGCCAAAGACAAAAAAGAAGAAGACGAGCGCAAATCCCTCTATGAGATTATGGAAACCGCCTGCGCCTTTTTTGAACGCGAACTGCGTATGCCGGACGGCGCTTCCGGGCTGAAATACTTCACCGAAAAGCGCGGCCTTTCTCCCGAAACCCTCAAAAAATTCCGCCTGGGCTTTGCCCCCAACAACAATGCCCTGATGGCACACCTCAAAGCGCAGGGCATAGACGAAAAAGATATGAAAGAGCTGGGATTGATAGCCATTCCCGAAGACACGTCCCGCCGCCCCCATGACTTCTTCCGCAACCGCGTGATGATTCCGATTACCAACAAGCAGGGAAAGATTATCGCTTTCGGCGGCCGCGTAATGGAAAAAATAGAGCCCAAATATCTGAACTCGCCCGACACGCCCATTTTCAACAAACGCCGCAACCTGTACAATCTCGACAAAGCGCGCGAAGTTGCCTATAAGGAAAAGAAACTCATTATTTGCGAAGGCTATATGGACGTCATCGCGCTCGACCGCTACGGGTTCGGCTATGCCGTCGCCCCGCTCGGCACCGCGCTGACCGAAGAACAGATTGCCGAAGCCTGGCGCGTCTGCCCCGAACCCATTTTATGCCTTGACGGAGATTCCCCGGGCGTCAAAGCCGCGATGCGCGCCGTTGACCGGGTACTCCCGATGCTCAAAGCCGGCTATTCGCTGCAATTCCTTTTCCTGCCGGACAATCAGGATCCCGATGAATACCTGCAGGCGCACGGGCACGACAGTTTTGCCGCCCTGATGCGCAAGACCTCGCCCCTGATTGATATTTTATGGCGTAAATATACCGAAAACGAAGACAGTTCCACACCTGAAAAAAAGGCATTGATAGAAAAGACCCTGCTGTCCGAAGTCGCAAAAATCGGCGATGCTACAGTACGCAGCTATTATGCGCAGGAAATCCGCAGCCGGATATACGCCGCCTTCCGCCGGACGCCTTGGCAGCAGCCCGCCGCACCCGTCCCGCCGGCTCCCAGAATGCCCGTTCCCCCAACCTCAAAAATGCCCGAAACGCCGCCCGCATATCTAGACGATATTCCGTTGCCCGAGGCCGCGCCGCAACACCGAAAACCGCAGCCGGACCGCCCGTCTCAGGCTCCCCGGCAGTTCACAAATACCGGCTCGCCCTCTAACTCCGGCCCATTCCCCGATACGGCGTCTTTCTCAAGCTTCCGTCCGTCTTTCAACGCCGTCCCGTTATCAGGGAGGCGCCCATTCTCCAACTCTGCTTCATCACCTGATGCCCGCTCATTCCCCAATTCCGGACGCGGTGCCTCGCGCTGGGCAGACACCCGAACCCTGCGCCCCGCACTCAGCCACGGCATTGCCGCCGCACCGGAAACCTTGCGCCAGAGCGCCGACGGCGAATGCGACAAAAACCTGCGTTTCATCATCGCCGCCGGTTTGGTCTACCCCGAACTGATTGACGAATATGAAGAACAGGTTCTCTCCTCTGACATTAGAAATGCCGGCTTGAAAAACCTTTTCGCCGCCATGGCGGATTTGTACCGCGAAGCCGAAACGCCCCCTGCTGCCGATGAACTGCAGCAACAGCTGGCGCAGCGCCCCGAAGGCGCCCCTCTGGCCTCGCTTTGGGAACTTGACATGCTCAAAAAACGCTCCCCTTTCATCAATGACCTGCGCAAAAACATTGATAAACTGCTTCTGGAAGACAAACTCCGCACCCTTGAAGAAGAAATCAAAAACGTCAGTGCCGAACTCTGCAAAAATTTTACCGAAGAAGCCTACCTCCGCCAGTCCTCCCTGAAAAAGGAACGCGATGAAATCCTCGCCGCCGCGGCTGAACCCGAAGACTGACCTAATTGTTTCGCGATACCTCCGGTTTCCGGCATTTTTCTTTGGCTGTTTCCTGCCCAGACCTGCCCGTTCGCACAGACTTTCCGTTTTATTTCCTCTGCCCCGGCCTGCCCGTTCGTGCAGACTTTCCGTTTTATTTCCTCTGCCCCGGCCTGCCCGTTCGTGCAGACTTTCCGCCTTATTTCCACTGCACCAGACCTGCCCGTTCGCGCAGACTTTCCGCCTTATTTCCACTGCACCAGACCTGCCCGTTCGCGCAGACTTTCCGCCTTATTTCCGCTGCCCCGGCCTGCCCGCTTGCACAGACTTTCCGTCTTATTCCCTCTCCCTGCCGTTTCCTCCCGTCAGATTTTTTTGATATTTGTCTTGACAAAGAATTTCCGTAATGCTATATGTTCTCCCACTTAATTACAATTCTGATATTTTTTTCAAATTCTCTCAAAAATAGTCTGCCTTTGTTTTCAGCAAACGCAATACTATGAAAGCAATGCTATAGGCGAAAGCAACGCAGGCGTCCCCTTCCCCTTTGTGAAAACCGGAAGGGCTTTTTAGAAAAATATTACTTTGTCAGATACTATAACTTAGCGGATACAACTTCTTTAGTCATAGATAAGGGCTGTTCGTTTGTGAAAATAGGCAGCTCTGCTTAAAAAGAACGCACTTAAATCTATATAAATCTAAATTTGCTTTTTTAATTTGTCTTACGACAAATTGTTTTATTAAAACATTCCGGCATTCGGTTTTTGCGAAAAAGCCCAATGCCTGCTTCAAAAACAAAACCTGTTTCTTTGCGAAAAGAAACAGGTTATTTTTTGCCGAAAAACTTTATTTTCTGCGCCAATGCCCGGATTTTCCCGACCGAGGGAGAATTCGCCAAATCCGCACTTTCCACCCTGCGTTTAATTTGTGCTGCCTGCTCTTCCGCCCGTTTCACCGCAGCTGTCGTAATATTCTTAATCCGCTCAAAATGCCTGTCTATCTCTTTGGGCGAGATATTCAAAATACTGCTTATGTTTATTTTCTTATCGTCCGCCGACGCATCGTCTGCCCTGCCTTCCGCAGCCTCCTCCCCTTCATCGCCCCATTCCTCAATTGCAGGAAGTTCCGATATCTCCGCAGGCTGTTCCGGTGTTTTTGCAGAAAATTCCGAAACTTCCGGCTCTGCCATCGGAGCTTCCGGTTCTGCCATCGGAGCTTCCGGTTCTGCCATCGGAGCTTCCGGTTCTGTCATCGGAACTCCCGGCTCTGTCATCGGGGCTTCAGGCTCTGCCATCGGGGCTTCAGGCTCTGCCATCGGGGCTTCCGGTTCTGCTATCGGGGCTTCAGACTCTGCCATCGGAGCTTCAGGCTCTGCTATCGGAACTTCCGGTTCTGCAATCAAAGCTTCCGATGATACCATTACAGGAGTTTCAGACACAGGCAAAACCTCCGATGGTACAACAGCCGCTGCTTTTTCTCCCTGTTCAGGCATTTTTTGGGGTTCATCTTTTTCTTCTTCCGCAGCGGATATTTCTTCCGTTACCATTTTACCGGCTGACACAGTTTTCAAAGCTGCGCTTTTCGCCGCCAGTGTCCCCTTTAAGCTCTGATAAACGCCGTATGTCGCCTTTTCCAGCCTCTGCATTTTTGCCGTTGCCGCACTCAGGTCAATCGTCGTCGCGCCCAAAACCGCCCGTTCCAGCCGCCGCCGTGCCGACGTCAGCGGATTATCATCGGCCGTCCCGATAAACACACCGTCGGTATTTCGGTAAACATTCAGTTTCATTTTTTCTGCCAAAGCGGCCATCTCCGCCGCCAGCCGGCTGTCCGCCGCCGCAAGCGTATTCGCCAAAACAATAAACTCCCGCATCAGGCTTTGCGTTCCGCCGTTCCCGACGCCGCATTCATTGTCCGGAGCCAGCCAGCCTTCCTGAACGAGAAATTTGAGCAAAACCGCAGCCTGCACCGCGCATCCCGTTTCGGCAAAATCCCGCGCCGCACACAATGCCCGCTGCGCCGCATAATGGCGAAAAGCGGCATGTTCCGACGCCGTAACCCCTTTCGCCGGCAATTCGGGCAGATTTTGCAGATTAATCCGCACCATATCCGCAATCAGCGTTTCCGCTCCCTTGGCTTTAGGCAGCAACCGGTGCAAAAAGCCGCACATCTCCGTCGCCCGCCCTTTTTTAGCCAACTCCAGCAAAATCCGCACCGCCGACTTGACCTGATTAAGCTCCAGCAGCGCCAGCGCAAACACCATGCCTTTCGGCGCCGCCCCGGTTTCAATCAGATGCAGGCACCTTTCCGTCAGCGGGTGTATTTTTCCCGGTTCATGCCGGATAAGTTTCGCTGCCGTTTCCTCGCAAAAGCCGGTTTCCTCTTCCAGCCCCGCCGCAAATTCTCCGATTTCCGCATTGCGTGCCAAAAGCGGTGCCGCCTCAAGTTCGGAAAGCCCGTTCAAAGCGTCGTCCGCCGCCAGCCTGGACAAAACCGTATCGTCCAGCCCGATGCCCTGCGGCGCAAAGCCGTCAGCCGCTGCCTCACGCAGATAGCGGAACAAATAGTCTTTTTCGGCTTCGCTTAATCGCCGCTGCGTATAAGCCGCCACATCGCACAGCCGGCGCAGCGCCGCCCTCTTTTCGTAAACAGCCGTTACTGCGTCGCCCGAAATCCCGCAGGCCGCCCCCTGCCCGCGTAACCGTTCCAAATAGGCTTTCAGCCGGCCGCCCAATTCTTTAACATTCAGTTCATCAATCAGTTTTTTATAATCAAAACAATATGGTAAAACATCTTCTTCAAGTTCTTTATCATATTTTGCCAGTTTTTCCAGTATCGTTTTCTGAAACTTAATTCCGGCCTGAAAATTATCAAGCCCGTGCCATGCCCGCAGCCGGTTGTCTTTATGCCGCGCCGCCAGTTCCCGCGTAAAATCTCCGAGTATTCCTTTTTCAAACGCGTCCGGCACGCCGTTTTCTTTCAGCACCTGCCAGATTTTCCGCCGGGCCGCGGCATCTGTTCCTCTAAGGCCGGCAACCCCGAGCGCTCCCCACAGATACGAAAAGTTCTCGGCCGCAAAAATATCCGCGTTTTCCGGGCGCGATAAATGTTTCATCACCCGTTCAGCCGCTACTTCCGCCCCGCCGAGCGCCAGATTTTCCAGTTCTGCCTTTGACCACATCATGTTTTTGCTGCCGTACTCCGCTTTGCCTGAAAGCCTGCCGCCATTCCGGCCAAGCTCCCGTATTGCCGTCAGAATATCGTGCCGCAGCCCCCGCTGTCAAGCACGAATTCCCGCTGTCAACATAAATAAAACCGGCTCCCCCTCCTCTTCTTTGCACAAACAGACTCACCACCGGATAATCTCAATCACGGCCGGCCAACCCAAACAGCCTGAAAAAACCGCGGCAGCCGCCAAGCCGCCGCAGTCTCGGAAATATAAAAAAAAAACTAACCTCTGTGCCTATCTGGCCCTAGCCGCCTGCATGGCTTGTGTTTTTGCCGTCCGTTCAACTGTACATTTCTGCAAAAACTCAGCCAGTTTCTCATCTTGCATCTCATGTGCTATTTCAAGCGGAGTTCCGAAATCACTTTTTTTGTGAATATCGGCACCGTTGTCAATCAGCAGGCGGATAATCTCATGACTTTTTTCCAACTCATCACCGCTCATTCTTGCTGCGCCCATTGTCGCATCCAGCAGCGGGGTCGACGATCCGTCGGGATATATGCTGTTGACATACTTTTTGCCGCCGTTGGCAAGCACCAGACGCATCATCTCAGGATTATTCTCATTCATCGTCAATACCAGCATCTCCTGCATATCCAGCTTTACCCCCTTATCTTGATAGAACTTAAATTTATCAGGAGTAAAACGACCATACGTACCTTCCAAATTACTGATACTGTTGCCTTTTTCTATCAAATAAGTTGCAATATCCTCATTCCACCGTTTTCCATCATCGCTTACCCCCATTCCGCTTAGCTCAAACAGAGGCTGTTTGCCGTCCTTGTTTTTATAATTAAGGTCTGCGCCGTATTTTTCCAAAAGTTTGACCATCTCAAGCGATGTGGCATAAAAAACCGGCGTTTCTCCTTGTTCCCCTTCCATATTGAGATTTGGATTGGCTCCGGCTTTGAGCAAGAGCTCTGCTCCTTTGATATTGTCCCACTCAACGGCTTCAAACAACACAGACTTTCCATACTGCCGCGAATTGCGTTTGTCCAAATCCGCCCCGTCGGCAATCATCTGCTTATATTTTTCCACCTGCTGCGCCCACTCAGCTTCCCGCCGGCGAGCATCCTCAAAAGACGCCGTTGTTTCATCGTGCTTTTGTTCTCCCTGCGCGGAAAGCTGCTCTTGTTTGTCCGTGTTTTCTTCCGATTGCTGAGCCTGTTTCGGCGAACACGACGCCATCGTTGCTGACGCCGCCAAAATAATTCCGGCCGTTGCCGCTTTTCTTCTGATTTGCTCCTTTAGCTTTGCAATTTTTTCTTTTGTTTTCATAATTCTTTCTGTTGCTGTATTCATAACGGTTCTCCTAAATTTTAGACCTTTTGGGTTAAACTGAACTATCAAAAAAACTATCTTGATGAATAAAATTGTACCTCTGATATAAGCAAAAAGATATAAAGCTATATGATTGTATATATTGAAAATTTTTTTATTGATATTGTGGAAAAATAAGGTACCTTTTTTCTCAACACCTTTTTGCCCCGCCGCCGGCACTCTTGCTGCTGTCTCCGACCCCTGCATCGGCATCTTCTTCGCGCCTATCTAGCCCGACATCTTTTCCACGCCCCTCGCCACATCGGCATCTTCTTCGCACCTATCTAGCCCGACATCTTTTTCGCGCCCCTCGCCACATCGGCATCTTCTCCGTGCCTTTCTCGCCATATCTGCCCCTCGCCGCGGCTTTTCGTATTATCTCCCCTTTTTGCTGCAAAAAAAATCGGGATTTTGCGGATTTAACACTTGACAAACGCGATTCGGCAGATTATCTCTTTAAGCGCTTGCAATTTTTTGCCGGTTTATACTACGTATAAAAGGCAATTTAAAATCGATTTTAAGGAACGACATGTCAGATACAGATAACGAAGATTACAAAACGTCTGATGCCCCCCTCTTGGATTCATTCGGCAGCGCTCTGAAGAAGCTGATTGCCAAAGGCAAAGAGCTGGGCTACATCACAATTGAAGAGCTTAATCAGGCGCTTCCGTCCGAAAAAGAAACCTCCGACCAGATAGAAGACATTATGGCTGCAATTTCCGATATGGAAATCAGCATCATCTCGGCTGACGAAACCGAAGATTTTGACGACGAAGGCGGCGAGACGGAAAACGAACCGGAAAACGACGTGCTGGAAGATGATGACGCCGTCGGCAATCTGGACGCGAAAGACCTGATGCGCTCGGACGACCCGGTGCGGATGTACCTAAAGGAAATGGGCACCGTCGAGCTTCTGTCGCGCGAAGGCGAAATTGCCATCGCCAAACGCATTGAAGCCGGCAAAACCGTGATGATTGGCGGCCTCTGCGAAAACCCGATGACGCTGAAAGCCATTTCCAAATGGCGCGACGAACTGGTCGCCGGCACCATGCAGCTGCGCAACATCATTGACCTTGAAATGATGTACGGCGTTGATTCCGAAGCAATTGTCTATGACGACGATGCCGCGCCGGTTGACGACGACCTTGAACAGGTTACCAAAGAGCTGGAAAGCAAAAACCTTGACGAAATCGACGACGATTTGGAAACCGATATCGAATTTGACGGCACGGTCGACGATGAGCCCGAAGAAGAAGACGTTGAAGACACCGGCGAGATGGACGGCGAAACCGACGGCGAACTCGACGACGAGGATGAAGAAGGCGGACACAGCACTACTTCCATCAGCGCCATGGAAGCAGCGCTGTTTGAGCCCGTGCTGGACATCTTAAACAAAATCTCCAGCTATTATGACGAGCTGAGCCGCATTCAGGCGCAGCGCATGAAGGCCATTCTGGCCGGACGCAAGGCGCAGACCTCGCTGGAAAAGAAATATATCAACATCAAAAAGGAACTGATTGAGTTGATGAGCTCAATCCATCTTAACTCTGCCCGCGTCGAAGAGCTGGTCGAACAGCTGAACGAGCTGAACCGCCGCCTGATGGGCGTCGAAGGCAAGCTGATGCGCCTCGCTCTAAACGCCCGCGTTAAACGCGAAGACTTTCTTGAAGCCTACCAGCGTTCCGAACTCGACCCGCATTGGGTTGAAAAAATGGCGGAAAAGAAAGACAAGCACTGGCAGAATTTTATTAACGACAACCGTGCCGAAATCACCGAACTCCGCAATTCTCTGGCCGAGATGAGCAAAGAATGCGGCCTGCCGATTTCCGAATACCGCAAAATGGTAGATACGATTAAGCGCGGCGAACGCGAAGCCGAACGCGCCAAAAAGGAAATGATTGAAGCCAACCTGCGTCTGGTTATCTCCATTTCCAAAAAATACACCAACCGCGGCATGCAGTTCCTTGACCTGATTCAGGAAGGCAACATCGGCCTGATGAAGGCGGTAGACAAGTTTGAATACCGCCGCGGCTACAAATTCTCGACCTATGCGACATGGTGGATACGCCAGGCGATTACGCGTTCCATCGCCGACCAGGCACGCACCATCCGCATTCCGGTTCACATGATAGAAACCATCAACAAGCTCGTGCGCACCTCGCGCCAGATGATGCTGGAAATGGGCCGCGAGCCGATACCGGAGGAACTGGCCAAACGCCTGTCCATGCCGGTTGACAAAATCCGCAAGGTGATGAAGATTGCCAAAGAGCCGGTCAGCCTTGAAGCCCCGGTCGGCGACGAGGAAGATTCCTCTCTGGGCGATTTTATTGCCGACGAAAATGCGCTGCAGCCGATAGATTCCGCCATTCATTCGAATTTGAAGGAAACCTGCACCCGCATTCTGTCATCGCTGACCCCGCGTGAAGAACGCGTCCTGCGTATGCGTTTCGGTATCGGTATGAACACCGACCATACGCTGGAAGAGGTCGGACAGCAGTTTAACGTAACCCGCGAGCGTATCCGCCAGATTGAGGCCAAAGCGCTGCGCAAGCTCAAACACCCGAGCCGGAGCAAAAAACTGCGGTCATTCCTCGACCAGTAAAACTGTTTTTAACCGACGCACAATCACTCGGACAAAACAAACTTTAAACGCAAAAAAGGGTACCCGAAGGTACCCTTTCCGTTTTGCAGCACAATACAGCATAATAACTATTTGGCCGGACGATTGTTCTCCCCGGCCGCAGTAATTTTGCGGGTACTGTCTTCGTAATCCGCATTGCCGCTGGAACTGCTTTCATCATCCGTATCGTTGTGGGAACAGCCTTCGTCGGCTGCATCACGGCAGACACCGTTTTCATCGCCGGTACCGTTTTCATTCCCAGCATTGCACGTGCACCCGGAGCAGTTTTCTCCCCCGACGCAATGTCCGCCGCAAGAACCGTTTTCACAGCCTTTGCAGCATCCTGCCGCCGCCCGGCATTTTTGCAGTTCTGCCGCAGCTCCGCCGCAAAATGCCATCATCATCCCGAGATGCATTATCTCTGTCAGACTTTCAATGCGTTGCAGCGCCCAGGCGGAAACAATCCTCATCCCGAGAAACAGAAAGAAGCACCCGATAATCCAAACCAACCGGCGCAAAGTAGCGGTCATTTCATTGTATGCATCGCGCAAAAACCCCAGTTCGCCGTGCGAAATCTCGCCGGAAGCATAGATATACTGTCCTTCCCAGAGGTAGGCCGTCTTCTCAGACAATGAGCCAATCGGTTTTCCTGTCAGTATATCTGTACTGACAGCCGTACCGGAAATGACGCCATTCATTTGCTCCGCCTTAACCGGAATTGTCTCCCGGCCTAATACGGGCCATTTGGCAAACAGGCCGATAATCATCAGAACAAGCATTAAAACCGAAAAGCCCCACACCGTTCGCAGCAAAAGCCAGCCCGACATGCGCATATTCAGTACCATCCTGTAACCGATATAATAAAGCAGCAGCAAAATCGCTGCCAGCCCCGGCACCAGATACGTCATCGGCGAACGCGGCAGATTATGCAGAGCCAGTTTGTCCGCGCCGTGAAGCAATCCCGCCAGCCGGTCAGTATCCATATGGCTGACAAGCTCGACCGTGCTTTCTCGGGCATAGACGTAAACTTTTTCGCGCAAATCGATTTTTTCATTGCCAACGCCCAAATCGGCATACGTCGTTATGTACGTTTTCACGGCATCAACCGTATCTTTCGCCGTTTCGTCGTTAATTGTCAGCAATTGTTTCAGCGTGTCAAGCCGGGCATATCCGTACGCTTCTTTCGCCAAGGGCGCTTTCGTTTCATTATGGCGGCAGCTGTTCCATGCCAGAAGCAGCAAGCCCAAAATAATAATAAATCTGAGTTTCATAAATAAAAATATTTAAGTAATTAGTAATTGGGGTGCATTTTAAGCACAATTAGACAAAATGTCAATATTTTTTTAGCCGCTTTCGCCATCTCGCAACCGCCGCTCTCTCCATCTCTCGGCTGCTGCCATCACCTATACTTATCGCCCTTTCGCTACTGTTGACAATTCCGCCCCGGTTTGCTACAATTAAGTTCAGGTTCCGTTCTTGATTGTGAAAGCGCCTGCTATGAAGATGTATATCTATACCTACCAATACGATAAAATCAAAGCCGAAGGATACAAATCGCTCGCCGCGCTTCCCCGCGATGAAAACTTTTCCGGCCGTCTGAAAGTACATGCGCATTCAGCCGGGACGGAAGACCCTGCCGGCATCATGCAGTATCTTGAAAATACGTTCCCCGGCCGGCTGCGCTCCGTTTGTGCCCTGACCGAAACCGCTCCGTCCGACACCTTCCGACACCCTTATCTGAACACACTGGTACATTGCGCCGACATCATATCCGTCAACTTGGAACAGCTCCTCAAAGACGGCATTGTCGAGGCAATCTATGCCAAAGACCTGCGCCGAACCATTCTGGACAATCCCGATTTTGAAAACATTTTCCCCGTAAGCGGCATTGCTGAAATAAAAGCTGCCGCCGCCGACGACCCTGTCGACTGGCACCTGTGCGAAAAAGACGAATACCTTCCTTATTCGCCATGGGCTGCGATAAAACATTATTTTCTGGTATTGGCCAACGGCTGCATCCCGCCTGAATACATCACGCTGGAAGTTGACCGCTCACCGAAAAGATTCCGCTGACCTTATCCGCCGCATCCTGCCGCGCTCAGCCATACCCTGCCCTGCTCGGCTCCCCTCCATACAAATCCCCCCCTCTCTCCACGCAAATCCGTCCCTCTGTCTACACAAATGTCTACATAAAAAGGGGCGCTGATGCACCCCTCTTCTAAGCCTCTTCTTGCGATTTTTCTTAGTTGGCTGCTTCTGCAACCGGCGCTTCAACAACCGGAGCCGCTGCTTCTGCGGTCTCGTTGCTGTAAGCCTTTTCCTGTTTCTTCGCTTCGTCGGCGGTTCTGGCAACGTTAACCAAAATCGTCTGCGAAACTTCCGGATGCAGGCTCAGTTTAACCTGATAAACGCCCAGATATTTAATCGGCTTGTCCAGCGAAACGAAACGGCGTTCCAATTCAACCCCGGCCTCGTTAATCGCATGAGCGATATCGCGGATGGTAACCGAACCGTACAGCTGGCCGGTTTCGGCCGCCTGGCGGATAACAACCACGGAAAAGCCCTTCAGTTCTTCGGCTTTCTTGGTTGCTTCTTCAAACAGAGCCTTGTTGCGGGCTTCCAGTTCCGCACGCTGTTTTTCAAAATAAGCAACGTTTGCCTCCGTCGCGCGCAAAGCTTTGTTCTGCGGCAGCAGATAGTTACGGGCATATCCGCTCTTAACGTGAACCTTATCGCCCATTTTGCCTAATTTTTCGACATGTTCCAAAAGAATGATTTCCATTGTTTTTGTCTCCTTAGTTAGCAACATACGGCAGGAGGGCGACATAGCGGGCGCGTTTGATGGCGCGGGCAATTTCCCTCTGGGTTTTTGCGGTTACGTTCGTAATGCGGCTCGGCATAATTTTGCCTTTTTCCGAAATATAGCGGGAAAGAAACTTGGTGTCTTTGTAATCAATCACGAAATCCGGATTGTCGCTGAAATTCTTTCTCTTAAAAAATCCTTTGTTTGCCATTATTCCATACTCCTAATCTTAAGCCTGTTCTTCAGCGGCTTTTTCTTCTTTTTTGCTGCTGAATTCTTCAACTTTGACCGTCATGAAACGAATAATGTCTTCGTTCAGGCGGGCCAGACGCTCATATTCGAAAATTGCGTTTGCCGGAGCGGAAATGTTCAAAACAACATAGTAGCCCTTGCGGTTCTTTTTAATGCGGTAAGCCAGGTTCTTCAGCCCCCAGTTGTCAACGCTGACAACTTCTCCGCCTTCTTTCTTGATGGCTTCGGACAAAGACGCAACAATGTCGTTAACCTGAGACTGGCCGAGATCCTGACGGGCAATTAACATACCTTCGTATTTAGTCATAAATAAAATCTCCTTATGGATTCTCAACAAAATTAATGTATAGCCGCAGACAGCCGTCCACGGCAAGGACAACGCCGACTATACCCTGATTTTTTTAAATTGCAAGCCTTTTTTTCACAAAATGCTCCGGTTGCGCCCGCCGCTTCCTGCCTGCCTGCGCCTAACGCCATCTCCCATTCTGCAAACGCCGAAGCTCATTCCGCAAACGCCGTCCCCCTCCCCCTTGTTAATACCGTCCCCTTTTGCAAAATCCATACCTTTTTGCAAAAAAAATTGCCCTTTACGCATTTTTTGCTTGCCTCATTGCTTATTTTACGCTATATTAAAGAATGTTTTATTAAATTTATGTAATTTTTATCATTATGGAAAATGTTGTTTTATGCAGCCAGGACTATACCGTTGCCGCTGCGCAGTCATTGTCAAGAAGTGTGTTAACCCCGGCCGAACAGGTTGAGCTTATTTGTCTGGGAGACGCCTGCTTCTTAAAGGGATTTATCTCTGAAAACCGTTTTGACGAAGATGTCGAACCGGAATTTGTAGAAAACGCCGACCTCGCCCTGATTGTTTTTTATAACAAGATTCACGAGCTTTCGGCCAAAGCCCTGCAGATTTTCAAGACCCGCTTTGGCAATATCGTGCTGTAGCCCCTGCTGCTGCCAACTCTCTGAAAAGCCCCTGCCCCGCGCAAGGGCTTTTCTTTTACGGCAAACACGCACCCCGTAAATATACGGTACAGATTTCGCTTTACAAATACTGCCGCCCGTTTTATACATAACCGGCAGCCTGATAATGCTGCAAGAAATAATGCTGTAAGGAAAATTGCCGCTATGTCAAATGTCAAAACCAACGCCATGCGTATTCTCGACAAACACAAAATTGCCTACAAGACCTATTGCTATGCCGACACCGGAGCCGTTTCCGGTACCGAAGTTGCCGCAGCCCTCGGGCAAAATCCGGCACAGGTGTTCAAAACATTGGTAACTGCCGGCAAATCCGGCACACATTACGTTTTTATGCTGCCTGTTGCCGCGGAACTGGACCTCAAAAAAGCCGCCCGCGCCGTCAATGAAAAATCGGTGGAAATGCTGAAACAGAAAGACCTTCTCCCCTTAACCGGCTATGTTCACGGCGGCTGCTCGCCGATTGGCATGAAAAAGCAGTTTCCGACCGTTGTCGACCAGACCGCTGCCGGATTTCCCACCATAATTTTCAGCGCCGGCATGATTGGCTATCAGGTTGAACTGCCGCTCCCCGCGCTCAAAACCGTCATTCCGCTGACAACCGCCGACATCACGGCCGCATAACCGCCGACATCACGGCCGCATAACCGCCGCTTTTTGTCATTTTCCGTAAAGCTGTTGCTTTTTTGCCTGCATTATGATATAATTTCTTTATTGATAAACAACAAACGGAGAACGTGCATGCCTGATACCGCCAACAATCCCCAAACGCCGGAGGAAGCCCTCGCTGAATACCGGGAGGTCGTAGCTCCTGTTGCTTTTTATGACGGATGCCCACTCAATGATTTGAAAGTTGAAAACAAAACAATCCGGCCGCCGACAATGCACCTGATTATACCCAAAACGGCTTTACACAATATTAACCGCAACCGGAAAGACCCGTTCAATCCTGTTGAAAACGATAACATGTGGTATCCCAAAGCACAGGCGGGCATATTGTCGCTGAAAGATTATCAATCCCTTGCGGTTCATAACAACGTCGTCGGCCTGACCGACAAGCTCGCCGTTTTATGCGCGCAGCAAAAACAGGAAGAAGCGGACAAAATCCTTCCGGGGTTTTATGAACGCTACGCCTCAAAATTCACTCTGAAAAAAGAAGACCGCCCTCTCGTTTATGAAAACGAAGACTACGAAAGTGCACAGCAATATGTAAGAGAAAATTTTGGCACAGCTTATCCCACCTTCCTGAAAGATACGGAAGCCCGCTGGAAAGAAGACAGCGAGAGTATTTTGGGGCGCGAAGAAAAAAAATTAAGCGATGCCGGATACTATGCCATAATCAGAGGACATTACTACGCCCCGACCGAAAAAAACAACCGTTACACCGCAAACGTCCGCCAATTAGATATTGCCACTCTTCATAAGCTGGAAAGGGAACGGCTGAAACAGGAAATGCACGAAGATTTTGACAAAGCTTTCAACCGCCCGGCAGATGAGATGAATAACGGCAGAAATCCCGCACAAAATGCCACCGCTCCCCGCGCCGCCGATACGGCCTTTCCAAACGCTGCCGCAAGTTCTGCCACACACGGCATCTCCGCAAGCGCCGCCGACACAGCCACTCACGACACCGTACACACCGCCGATACTGTCGCTCATGACATCATTCCAAACGCTGCCGCCCGCAATACCGGCGCCAATTCCTCAGAGGCAAACGCGGCAATAGTTGCTTCTCTCAGAAAACGAACTCTGGGACGCTAAGCTTCGCTGTTCTCCCCTTCGCCGGCAGCCTTAAACACCGGCTGCGCCGCGTGTGAACCGTCGCAAAACGGCTTGTTGTGCGAACGCCCGCAACGGCACAGCGTCTGCCGGTTGCGCACTTCATAGCTGCGTCCGGAAGCACTCTCTACTTCGATGCCGCCTTTGACAAAAACCGGCCCGCTCGCCTCAATAACCGGATCTTCCAGCACCGCCACCTCAGGCTCATATTCGGGTTCATATGCCTCGCCGCTTTCCTTATCGTACATTACCAGCCTGCCCGCCGGGCAAAGCATCGCCTCGCGGATAGCCTGCTTGTCCGCACGGTCGTTTCCCGCATTAATAAGGTTCCACACCCGCCCTTTTGCGTCGCAAAACCGTGCATATGCGCAGAACTTCGGATTATCCGCCAGCCGCAGGTTTGGCCCTTCAAAATATTCCGCTCCGTCTTCCAGCGGCGCAAAACCGGCACTCTCCTCGCCGTCCCAGGCCGCCGCCGCATGTGAACCGTCGCAAAACGGTGCGCGGTGCGTCCGCCCGCAGCGGCAGACGTAAACCGGGTTCTGCGCAACATCGTACTTTCTGTCTGCCCTGTATTCCTCGCTTGCCCCCTCGTCGTCGGGAATAATCTGATAACGCATAATACGGTCGATATTATGAACTTCATACGGTCCGTCTTTGGTAACTTTAATCCGTGGTCCGGCTTTCATCATCTGCCTCCTTTCTGTCCGGTTGTTTCGCTGCTGCCTGATTATATAACTGCCCGCCGCCCGTGTTTAAAGCCCGCGGCAAAAGTCTTTTCCCGTCCGCCCAAACCGATGGGCAGACATACAAAAAGGGCGGCATTGCACCGCCCCTTCTGTCCATTAGCAGCTTACAAAATTTTGTCCCGGCAGTGCGCCCGGCAAAACGCCCCGACGCTTGCAGGCTTATTTGCGCGTAATTTCAATTTTACGCTTTTTGCCCTTCTCATCCTGCGACTTCGGAATAACGACATTCAGCACACCGTTGTTAAATTCGGCCGTTGCGTCGTCAAACCGCAAATCCCACGGCAGAGCCACCGTCCGTTTGAACGACCCGTAAGAAAATTCCGAGAAATAGCTTCCCTTGCCATGTTCTTTGCGCTCCTGCTTTTTCTCGCCCGAAATTGTCAGGTACCCGTCGGCAGAAATCTCCAAATCAACATCCTTCTCGCTCATTCCCGGCAATTCAGCCGCAACTTTGACTTCATTTTCGTCCTCGCTGACTTCCAGCTTCGGCTCGGCCGCCTTCATTGCGGTATTTTCGTACGGAAAGTCCAGCCAGTTGTTGAAAAAGCTGTTGACCATATCGTTAAAGTCTTTGTTTCTATAACCGTAATGCGTAGGCATTCCGTGATTGTTGTCTTTGCGTGTCATATTTGTATCAGTCATTTTATCCTCCAAAATCTGTTCGTGTCTGCATCAGCCGCTCTGCGTATCCCCGCTCGGAAACATCTCCCGCGGTTCCGGCTTCATCGGCGGCTTGCATATGTACCACGTTCTGATTCTGAATTAGGAAGTCCGTAAATCAAAATCAAGACTTTTGGCAATAAAAGTGCAAAAATATTTTTCGCTTGCATTTTTTCACTCTTCCCCGTTTTTCGTCCGCAATTCCTGTTTCCCCGTTTTGCTCCCGTTTTCCGCCGCTGCCGCCTGTGCCCGCCGATACCCTTTGCCGAAATAATAAGCCGTAGCCAGCCCCAGCAGGCATAAGGCCGTACCCGGCGCTGCCGACGTCTGCACCGCATATCCCGCGGCAATCGGCAGACCGCCGAAATAAGCCCCGAGCGCATTGCCGAGGTTAAATGCCACCTGCGCACCGGAAGCGCCGAGGATTTCGCCGCCCTTTGCCGTATCGATAATCAGCGACTGCTCCGGGCTGGAAACGCCGAACAGGCCGAATACCCCAAAAAACATCAGCGCCAGCGCAACATATGGCTGCGGTGCCAGCAGCAGAATGCCGGCCGAAGCCAGAAACATCAGCCCGATCATCGCCATCGTCAGTTCCACCGCCGGCACTCTGAGCGACAGCCTCCCGCTGACAAAATTGCCGAGCACCATCCCCAGCCCTGCCAGCATCATAATTCCCGCCATATAATAAAACGGAAATCCGGCCGTTTCCACCATAATCGGGTTAATATAGCTGTACCAGCAGAACAACCCGCCGTTGCCGAGCATAATCGTCGCCAGCAGAAGCCACGGCTGCGGCTTTTGCAGAAACGCAAACTGCGCCCGAAAGTTCGTCGCCGGCAGCGGTGCAATATCGGGTACCCATTCCCGAATGGCATAAATCGTAAACAGCCCCCACGCGGCCACCACCGCAAACAACATATGCCAGCTCATAATATGCGTCAGATACGATGCCATCGGTATTCCCAGCAGGTTCGCCACCGTCATGCCTGAAATCATAACCGATACCGCCTCAACCTCTTTGCCCCGTGCCGCCAGTTTCTTCGCCGCAATCCCTGCCACGCCGAAATACCCGCCGTGCGGCAGCCCGGAGATAAACCGCGCCATCATCATGAGTTCATAATTTGGCGCAAACACCGCCAGCAGGTTGCCTGCACACATCACCGCCATCAACGCAATCAGCAGTGTCTTCAGCGGCTTTCCCCGCGAGAGAAAAACCAACGCCACCGCACCGAAACAAACACCCAGCGCATAAGCGGATATCAAATGCCCCGCCTTTGCAATCGAAATTCCCAGCCCCTCGGCCGCCGCCGACAAAATGCTCATCATGCCGAACTCGGCAATACCCAGCCCCAGCGTCCCGAACGCCAGAACAACCAGACTTTTCTTCATGACCTTTTCCTTCCCTTTTCCGGTTTCAAGCAGCACCGCCGCCCGGATTTTCCCCGCCGTATCGCCGTCCGGATTTTCCGCGCCGTATCGCCGCCCGGGGTTTCCGTGCCGTGCCGCTGTCTCATACCGCCCGCACCGCGCCAATTCCCCAACCTTGTAATCCCGTAATTTAAAATTTCAATGCCTGCCGCACGATTGTACACTTTTCTTTTCCCTCTGCCCGGCCTTCGCCGTTCTGTTTCCGCCGGACACAATGCTTTCCCGCATTTCTTTCCTTCCCGGCCTCCCGCCTCTCCCGCTTCCCAAAAAGTTTGATTTTTGCCACGGCGGCATTATAATTCGCGCATCAAACAATCATTATGTTATACCAAAAGTAAATTAGTATGTCCCAGGAAACAAAAATTATGGTTTGGGCCGGTGCCTCTCTGGTATTGGGCATCGTTTTGCTTATCGCCGATTTAATCAGCGAAAACCGAAAATACCGCAAAAACCCGGAGTACTACATTGCAACTGACCGTTCGGAAGAAGGCGCCGGAAAGATTACCGGGCCGTGGCTGGTCTGTTGCTTCATTCTCGCTCTCGTCTTAATGTTAATTCCGGAAAAAATTTCCTAAATGCCGCCGTTGTGCACCGTATCTCGAGATACTTCGAAAGGCAGACATTTTACAAAAAACAGCCCCTAAAAGGGGCTGTTTTTTGTTTCCAACGCCCACCGCGCCGAAAGCCGTTTTCCGGCCGCCGTTCAGTCCCGCTGCAACTGTTCAGTCCGCCACAGTCGTTCAATCCCGCTGCAACTGTTCAGTCCCGCAGCAGTCGTTCAGTCCGCCGCAGCCGCTCAGTCCTGCAGCAGCATTTCGAACCGTCTGGCGTCTCCCCGCGGATTTGTAACCGTCACAAACGCATTCCGCCCGTCCCGATAGCGTATCTGCACCCGGACGCCGTATCCATCGGCATCAAAGCGCCGTTCGGGATTTTCCCGCACATCCAAGAGCTGTGTCTCGCCCTTATGGTAAATGCTGAAATACGGAAATCCCTTGTACTGCAAAAAGAAGGACCCGATCATCATCTTAACCGGATGGTCGACGCTCCCCCACAGAAAACAGTCATACTTTCTGATGTAGTACTCGTTTTTCCGTGCGGGCTGATTAAAAACCTCTCTCCCTCATGCTTAAACGATTCCCAGCTTGAATAAGGCGAACTGGAAAAATTAAATCCGCCGCCCGCCGCACAGGTAACCAGCGAACAACCGGAAAAAAGACAGCTTACAACGCCGAAAACGGCCCAGATTAAAATCCTCATAACAATTGTTTCCATAATGATATAATATTAATATGTAATTGCCCTCAGTCTAAAAAGCCCGCACTCCATTGTCCAGCAGATTATAAAATAATGCGCCGTTTTTTTACGGGTACTTTTATTTCCCCTCCCCGGCTGCTAGCCATCCCCCCTGCATCTTCTTCACAAAAATCTCCGATTTTACCCTTCCTTCCGCAAAATTTCTTGATTTTTCTGACAACGGAATTATGATAACGCCCAAATTCGATTATGTTGTTTAATTATTAAATTTTAGGATTATGAATAAAAAAATGATTGAAGAGGCTGTAAGCCTGTTCCGGCACCAGTACGGGATACACCCCGCGCAAAGCGCCTACCCGGTAATCGACGTATATGAAAAGCAGCACGCTTATTTGTACGCCAGTTCCGAAAAAGCCGTTAAGGCATACAAAACTCAGCAAAACATTATCCGCTGGATGATGACTTATTTTTTATGGCCTGTGGCTGTCGATACGACGCTTCTTTTTTACGCCGCAGTCAGATTTCAAAAACTTAATCATCCCCTGATTATCTGCTGTATCGCTTTTTATGCCTGCTGGGGGCTTCTGCTTCTCGTCCTCGCACATAAGGCATTCAAAGCGGAAAAGAAGCAAAAGAACAAAGTCCTCTGGCTCAATTACTGAAACGCCGGACGCTTAAGCCGCCGCCCGCAGTCATGCTGACGAAACGCCTGGCTGCCGTATACCGCCCGCATTTTCCACCGGATTTGCCCGCGTTGCCCTCCGGCCGGCTCCGCCCGCGTCTTCCACCGGATCTGCCCGTCGCCTCTTTCAAAAGCCTTGCCCCACCGGCAGGGCTCTTATTTTATCCTCCGACTGTTTTCTTCTTGCGATTATTTTTCTGTTGCTTTTGCCGCAAAAATCATATATAAAATCAAACGACAATTCCGGTATTGCCCAGACAGCAATTCCGGCATTGTAACGCGCAAAAAGAGATTTTCCCCGCTTTCTGCCCGTTTTTTCTCTATTGCCAAACCAGACCAGGAGCCCTGAAATGAAACTGCTTATCCCCGCACAAAGACCCCCGCTGCTGATAGCGCAATTGGTAAAGGTATGGGAAGCTTCCGTCAAGGCGACGCACCTCTTTTTGTCTGCCGGAGAAATTGAAAAAATAAAAGGATATGTTCCCGATGCGTTAAAAAACGTATCGCATTTGCTTATTGCCGAAAACGGAAAAAGCGAACCTGTCGCTTTTATGGGAATAGAAGGCAGAAAAATCGAAATGCTGTTTATAGCGCCCGAAGAAAGGGGAAAAGGGCTGGGCCGGCAACTGATAAAATACGGCATCGAAAACTACGCCGTCAATGAAGTGTGCGTCAACGAACAAAACCCACAGGCCGTCGGCTTTTATGAACACATGGGGTTCAGAGTGTATAAAAGGACTGACTTTGACGAACAGGGAAACCCGTATCCCATCCTCTGTATGGGATTAGGCTAAAGCTAAAGCCGGATATCCGTCTGAACGGGCGGAGTTGACCCGCAGTTTGCGGACTGGACGGCTTTTCTCAAACTGTATGTTCTTTGAGCCGGATGCTCATTCTCTGTTCAAAGGGTTCAAATCCATATCGTTCATAAAATTTGTAAGCAACAGTATTTTTATTAAATACTCCAAGCCGGATTTCATCAACACCTTCTGCTTTGCACATCTCAAAAAGTGCATCCATAAGCTTTTTTCCGATGCCCTTTCCCCGCAGACCTTTCTTCACCCCAATATTTGAAATATGGACAACATTTGGTTCTCTCAAATACGGCGAATACTTTTTCTCCGCCAATAAATACCCGTTAATTTCCTCACCTTCTTCCGCAACTAATGCTGTCATCCTGTCATCTTCCAGAGTTGCCAAAAACCCCGATTGCTCAAACGCATCGTCCTGCTCGGCAAAATACCCGCCGAGAATATCTGTATGATACTGGCGAACCTCCCGGCACAACTCCAAAACTTGAGGTAAATCAGCCCTCTCAAACTTTCGTATCTTCAAAATCTTCTTTTCCTCCAAAAATAATAAAATACCCCAATTTAAAATCTTCATACATTTCTTTTACCACGGATATTAAATCACCTGCCGCAAAAAAAATCAACCTGAAATATTTACAGCCGTTTCAAGAAACCACAGCCGCCCCAACTTTTGTTTTGACTTATATGTTCTATTACACTAAGCTGCAAACAAGGATAAAATAATAGGAGGTGTTTATGGAGTGTGCTTTTTGTAAGATTTATAATCAAAAACTTCCGGCAAAAAAATTTATCAAAACAATATTTTATCCTGCTTTTTACCAAGAAATATGGAGGTGTACGGGCATCTGCTTGTCATCCCCAATAAGCATTTTGAAAATATTTTCGATATCCCGGAGGAAGAGCTGACACACATTATAAAGTTTACCAAAAAAAATAAAAAACAGAGAAGTGAAATGAATAATTCGCAACATTATATCGGAAAAATTGTTAAAGCCAAAATAGAGCGCCCTTTAGGCTCATCTCATCCAAAGCATGGGTTCATATACCCGGTTAATTACGGCTATATTCCAAATACTGTCTCTGGTGATGGGGAAGAACTGGATGCCTATATCCTAGGAACAAATTTGCCCCTGTCAGACTTTGAGGGAAAATGTATCGCCATCATACACCGCTTAAATGATAACAAGGAACCAAAATAATTCTGGCGAACTGTTCATAGATGAAAATTGTTTTACTATCAATACACAAATTCGTACGTAAAATCTTCCCGAAATATGATTTTCACAAACGAACATTCAAACCTGCCGGAAGCCTCATCCCGTATAACAAACCAGCGCTCTGAAGAAAGCTCCGTTGAATCGGCGAGGCTCGCCTCATAGTTTCCGAGCCAATTTTACCAATTATTGATATGTATCCTGTCTTCAACATTAATAACTTTTTGCACCGGTATTTTTGCATCTTTGGCAGGATATCCCAAAGCAATGTAACAAGGCATCGCATAATCGTCAGGATGATTGATTGCTTTTTTAATATGTTCCAATTCCTCTGTCATCGGAATGCGGGTAACGCCGAATATGCCTTCCGCGGCAGCCGCCAACAAAATATTTTCAATGCAAAGCCAAATAGAGGCAAATTCATTTAAAGAGCTAAGACAAGTCGGTTGCAACAACGGTTCACGCAACTTAAAGAAAGGCAAGATTAAACATCCTGAATTATATAACATGGAAAACTGCTTTGGCATTGCGATATGATACATTCCCCTTTGGTCTGTATCGGTCATGCCGAAACCATCCAGCATCTTGTCACAATCATCGGGATTTGTCATATCTTCCAGCTTCAGTACGCGTAAACGTTCTTTCTTATCATTGATAATCACAAATTCCCATTGGCGCAAGTGATTGTTTGTCGGGGCTTTCAAACCTGCGGAAAGAATTTTTTTGATAACTTCCATATCAACCGGTTTATCTTCAAAATCCCGAATTGTCCTGCGTTTTTCAATTGTTTCATAAAGTTCCATTTTAATATAATCCTATTTCAATTCATCAAATTTTCTCTTCATCAGACCAGAAAATAACATTGTCAACCGTACTAACTCGGCAATATTTTCCGATTTAGCCAACTCAGCCATCGCGTCAATCTCTGCATTTGCCGCCGGAGGAATAATTTTTTTCGCATAGTCATAGCCTTTATCAGTAAAACGGATGATTTTATTGCGCCGGTCTGTTTCAGATTCGGCAAGGGTTACATAACCTGATTTCCAAAATTTTTTGATTATCGCGCTTATGGTTTGTTTGGTTGCCGACATTCTTTCACAAATATAAGACTGCAAACAGCCATCCTCTGCAAACCAAATAATATCCAGAACAAACAACTCATTTGTCGTTAAATTATGCCTTCTCGCACAAGCCGTATACGCCGCATACTGTACATCCCGCAAATGGCAATATTGGTTAACAAACGCTCTGACTTCTTCCCTTTTCATATAAAATCCGTTTAGTAAATTATTTGATAGTCTAATATTTGACTATTATATAAAATCATATTTTCAACTTGTCAACACAAAAATAAAAAAACATAAAATGAGCAAAATATTTTCCGAACCCCGACGAACTTCAAACCCGATAATGCTGTCAAAAAATAAAAGATTGCCAGTACACGAGTTCGTAACATCTTCCCGCAATGCGATTTTCACAAACGAACATTCAAACCAGCCGGAAGCCTCGTCCCGCACAACAAACCAGCGCTCTGAAGAGAGCGCTGGTTGCATTGCTGATGCTTATCACAAACCGGATAAAATTCCGCCTATTTCAAATTATCTCTGAAAAATTGCGTTATTTTATCAAACGGGATTATATCAGTTTTATCATATAAATCTGTATGGTTGGCATTAGGAATAATCATAAGTTCTTTGTTATTGCCAACCAGTTTTTTATAAGCATCTTCGCTGAAATAGCGGCTATGAGCATTCTCGCCGTGAATCATCAGAACCGCACTCTTAATTTCATCGCTGTAAGCCAAAATGGGCATATTGATAAACGACAAAGAAGATGTCATATTCCAGCCCGTATTTGAGTTTTTAGAACGCTTATGATATCCGCGCGGTGTTTTGTAATAATCATAATAATCCTTAACAAACTGCGGTTCTTTTCCTGTTAATTTATCCGGCAGCCCTGCTTCTGCTGCATAAGTTCCGTTTCTAAAGTCTTCCGTACGTTGGGCATTAAGTTTTTGCTTAAGCTTATAGCGGCCTTCCTTATCCATTGTATCAAAATAGCCGTTGGCATTAACTCTGCTCATATCATACATCGTCGAAGTAACAGTTGCCTTTATCCTTGTATCCATCGCCGCAGCGTTTAAAGCAAAACCGCCAAATCCGCAAATTCCGATAACGCCTATTTTATCGGCATCAACATCATCTTGCACACTCAAAAAATCAACTGCGGCACTCATGTCTTCCGTATTGATATCCGGTGAGGCGACTAAACGCGGATGCCCGCCGCTTTCGCCCGTATAAGACGGATCAAAAGCCAAAGTAATAAAACCTCTCTCCGCCATTGTTTGAGCATACAAACCGGATGATTGCTCTTTAACCGCACCAAAAGGGCCGGAAACGGCAATCGCCGGCAGTTTTTCAGTCACTTTATTTTTGGGTGTGTATAAATCCCCAACCAGCTCAATACCGTAGCGATTTTTAAATTTTACCTTTTTAACAGTAACATTGTCGCTTTTTGGGAAAGTCTTGTCCCAGGAATTTACCGGATAAAACCGCCACGCCAAAATTACCGCCACGACAGCCAATAAAAATAAAAAAATCTTCATTTTTCCCTCCGAAAAATAACTCATAAATATCAGACACGAAAATGATAAATTTTAGAGCATACTTTAAGTCAAGATATTTTTCTATTTTATAGCATAAAAATTTATTGCATTGTAAAAACAAAGGATTATCGTCAAGCGAATTCGTAAAAACTCCCCAAATACGATTTTCACAAAAGAACATTCAGACCCGCTGAAAGCCTCGTCCCGCATAGCAAAACGGCGCCCTGAAAAGAGTGCCGTTAGTATTGGTGATGCTCAACTCACGGTTTACGAACCAAAATATTAAATCCTCAAACGGCTTTGAAATAAAAAACTACAAACACATTCATATTCCGGCAAAACAAATTATCTCCAAATTTACCATTTATATTCTCTGTAATTCTTAAATAATTTTCCATACTGAGGCTCTTTATTTTGTAAGGCTGAAATAATTGGATCCAATACTCTCATGGCGCCATCTGTTTCGTCAATCGCCATCTTGGATTTTCGCTCGTTTTCACCCAAATTTTGTGGATTAGGTTTCTCATTGGTTATCCATCCCGTATCAACACTATTCATAAAAACGCCCAAATTTTTATAATGTTCCGCAACAGTCCTTGTCATCATATTCAATGCAGCTTTCGCCATATTCGTATGTGGATGGCGACTGTGTTTGCGTGGCGCATAAAAATTGCCTTCCATAGCCGAAACATTAATAATAAAAGCCATATTTTTATTCTGCTGCAAAACAGGAAGCAGCTTTGTATTCAGCAAAAAAGGAGCTATCAGATTAATTTGCAAAATTTCATACATCTCTACCAGAGAAACATCTTCCAATTCATACATCCAACTGTTATTATCGCGCAAATCCAGCTGTTGGCCGTCTTTATCATATTTTCCGGCAGGAAAAATTTTCTCATTCGTAATCAGATCCTCCGGCAATAATGCCAACTGCGACATCTCCGCTGAAGTCAACCGTTTGTTTTGAGCCGGCAAATTAAGTTTTGTATCGGCTAAGACTTTAATTCCGGAAGAAACAATATTTTCCAAAGCAGGCCTTTGCAACTCCGCCTCCAACAAATGCTTATAAAAAGGAGCCGGTCTGCGTACTGTTTGTGCTGCGTTGTTGATTAAAATATCTAACGGTTTGCCCTTAAAAAACTCTATTACACTCTGCACCGACTGTACAAAACGAAAGTCCGCGCCAATAATATGCAAACGCGGTTGATACTGATTAAAATTCTCAAGTTTTTGAAATCTTTTCAACGTATCGTTCGGAAAACGGGATGTTACCGTAACATCAGCCCCCATTTCCAACAGCAAACGAGCTGTTTCAAACCCGATTTTAATTCTGCCGCCGGTAACCAATGCATGATGATTGCGTAAATCAATCCGTTGTATTCTTTTTTGATAATTTAATTCTCCGCAACTTTCGCACATTTCCGAATAAAACTTATGCGGAGTCACAATATCCTTCTCGCAGCAATAGCAAACCCGGCGTTCAAAATACGCCTTTTCCCTGATGCTCATCTACAAACACTCTAAAGAACATTTTTTTATAAAATTCTGATTGGATAGAAGTAAATTCTCTGGAAGATTATTCACGTCAAACCATTTCCAACACACACATTTGTCTTTTTCCATAACTTGCGGCGTACCGACAAACTTAGTGCAAAAGAAATGCAATGTAATATAATGCTTTTGAGTTTGAGAATAAAAATCATTGGTAACGCCTCGCAAACTCAAATCATCTTCGCAAATATCAAGATTTGTTTCTTCTTTTACTTCCCGAATAGCAGCTTGTTCGTTCGTCTCACCAAATTCAAGGTGCCCTCCGGGCGGACACCAGCATCCAAATCCGTGAACGCTTTTTCTCTGCCCCAAAAGAACTTGATGTTCTTGATTAAAAATATAAATTCCAACCCCGACACGAACAATATTTTCCATTGTTTACCCCAATATATCATTTTAGCTGGGCATTGTAATATCCAAAACTTAAAACTTCAAGGCATTTCTTCAATTGTTGTAAAATCAGCGCAAACTCTTTGTCTGCACACTCTGTTTACCAAGCCAGATGCAAACGAATTCGTAAAAACTCCCCAAATATGATTTTCACAAAAGAACATTCAAACCCGCTGAAAGCCTCGTCCCCATATAGCACCCATATAGCAAAACGGCACCCTGAAAAGAGCGCCGTTTGAATTGGTGATCCCAACGGGATTTGAACCCATGTTACCGCCGTGAAAGGGCGATGTCCTAACCACTAGACGATGGGACCATTGGTCGGAACAAAAGCGTTTATATAGATAAAAAAATAATAAGTCAACACTTTCTTTTCATTTTTTTGATTTTTTTTGCAAAAAATCAGTTAACGTAAAATAATTGATTTATTTTCAATATGTTATAAAAACTACTTTTGCGCTGAATCTGCCTCCTGCTGACGCGCCGCAATATCCTTCATCATATCGACTGCCTCTCCTCCCGCTGATACGGAAGTTTCGGAAGAAATATTTTCTTGTGCTGTTACAGTAGGTTGAGTTTGATTTTCTGTTGTTTCGGCCGATTCACCGTCTTTTTGCCCCGGTATCAGCACCACCGGCTTTTCGACATCATTAACACCTTTTGTTTCAACCACGTCCGTGACCTCTCCGGCACCGGCAGAACTCCGCTGCTCCGCCGCACCAGCAGCCTGTCCGCCGGAAGAAGCTTTGTCAGCCCCCTCAGCCCGATTTTCAGCTGCCCCCGCTGCCTCTCCGGCACCGGCAGAACTCCGCTGCTCCGTCGCACCTGCGATTTCTCCGGCAGAACTCCGCTGCTCCGCCGCACCTGCAGTCTCTCCGCCGGAAATAGCTTTGTCAGCACCCGCAGCCTGATTTTCAACTGCCCCCGCTGCCTCTCCGGCACCGGCAGAACTCCGCGACACCTCCGCACCAGCAGCCTCTCCGTTGGAAGAAGCTTTGGCGCCGCTGTCTGCCGGAACGGCATTTCCTCCCGCCGTTTCTTCTACGGCAACAACGCCTTTCTCACTGTCATAAATTTCTATCTTTCCTTCCTCAAAAACAATCGTTTCGGAGCGGGAGGCCGGCTTTGCCGCCGTTTCCGGCTGACTGATTTTTGCCAACGCCGATTCCGGTTTGCTTACGGCATCAACTTTTTCTTTTGTTTCCTGCATAAAGTCCAAAAATTCGGTCAATGCCTCGCCGGAAATTTCCGCCTGCTCCGCCCCCTGAACTGCCTGGCTGCCGCCGGAAACATTCTGTCCGTTCTCCGCTCTTGCTGCAATTTCTTCTGCCGCCGGAGCCGATAAAACCGAAACCGGAGCCCTCGCCTCCATTGCAGCTGTTTCCGTTCCGATTGTCGTTACTTTCGAGCCGGTTGTCTCCGCACTGCTTACCGTTGTTTCGGCTGCGGAAATTCCAGCCTTTTTATCGGCTTCGGCCGCTGCAGGCTGTACTGTTTCGCGGCGACTTTCCGCAGCCCGGCTGGCTTTTCCTCTCTCAAAAACGACTGCCGCCGTCGCCAAAGGAGCAGTTTCTCTGCGGTATTCCGCCGCCGCTCCGCCCAAAAGCGTCAAAAACAATACAAACGCCAGCAGTTCTGCTTTGCCTCTGGCTTTCAACCGGGAAATTTCCTGATTATCCATAATGCCCTACTCCGTAAAAAAACATTTTCAGACATTATAGAACAGCCTTAGTTTATTTGCAAGCTTTTCCTTATGCCGAAAATCAGCGTTGCAAAACTCCTGTGGCAAAGTTTCCGCCCCAAAATTCCGCCGTCGGAACGCCGCAGCCCCCAAAAGTGCGGCAGCCTCAAAAGTGCGGCAGATTCAAAAGTGCGGCAGCCGCACTCAGCCGACATGCTTTCTGACTGCCGCGCGCCCCGCCTCGGCCTATTTCTCGGGTTTATACCGTTCCTTCAGCATCCGCCCGGCCTTGCCCAGCATATTCCCGACCGCATCAAACAGTTGTTTTCCGCCGCTGCCGGTTTTTGCAGGAGTCAGGTCAAGCAGTTTCGTCACCTTGTCCAGCCAGACAATGTAAAAATTATGCAATAGCTGCTCGCTATCCCGCTCGACCGTCAGCCGGCCGCCGATGGCGTCCATAAAACGCTGCACGAACATTTCTTCCACGCCGGCTTCAATTGCCGCTTCCGGCGTAGAAAACCGTCGCGGCAGTTCCGGCATGACCCGTTCGCCACGTTTATAGACAAGCATGTACCCGCCTTTGTAGTTCACCGGTTCGTAGCGGTGCAGAAGCTCCTTGCGGTAATTGTCCATCAGGCGGTAATAAGCCCGCTTTGCCAGCATATTGCCGTTCAAATCCGGGCTCTTCAAAATCTGGCTCAGATAATGGAACGTTTCATGCACAATCGTTTCCGCATCGGCCGTTTCAAACAGGTACAATGTCTTGTCCGCCGCGTCAAAAGCCCCTTTCGCCAAGACATCAAGCGTCGACTTCAGCCTTTTTTGCGGCGTCGGTGCTGCCGTTTCGTCGTCGGGCACAGAACGCATAAAATCAGGCTTAAACGCTATGTCTTTGTCGAAATTGCTTGCGATTTTCTCCAAATCGGCATACGTCAGGCGCGTTCTGTCGGTCGGAGGCGGCAGGTTCTTCTCGTCCCAATACGAAAACGACCGCTGCCAGTCGCTGTAGTCCTGTCGGCGCAGCATCGCCCGCACGTCGATATTGCCCTGCGATGTAACGCCGCCCCACGGAAACGGCGCCGCTACCGCATATCCCGAACTCATCCGCGCCCGCGTCAGGATTTCCGAATTCATCGCCTCGCGCAGGTTTTGCAAAGCTGAATACGCAAAATCGCCGATTTGCCGCTCGTCCGGATCCAGCTGCGCGCTGCCGTAACGTTCGTTGAGTTTTTCGTACAAACGGTCGAAATCAATCTCCCTGTACGTCAGGATTTCCGGTTTGTTCCCGTCGGCTCGCGCCTCAGAAGCCGTTGTTCCGACTGCATCATCTCCGACTCTCGCCTCAGAAGCCGTTGTTCCGACTGCATCATCTCCGACTCTCGCCTCAGAAGCCGTTGTTCCGACTGCATCACCTCCGGCTCGCGCCTCAGAAACCGTTGTTCCGACTGCATCACCTCCGGCTCTTGCTCCTGAAACCGCCGTTTCAGCCGTATCCGCGCGAGCTTGCTGTCCGGCCGCGGATTTCGCCTCGCTCCGGTAAAGTCCCAGCAGCGGCAGGGGAACCTCCCGCTCAACCAGATAATCGCGCTGCTTTTCCCCCGGCAGGTATTTGCCGAGAAACGCCGTCAGCTCCTTGTTAAACACCGGGGCAATTTCCTTTCGCGCCATATGGATGTGGCGGTCCATAAAATTGCGCCGCTGCGTCGGCGTCAGCGCCGGATCGAACCCTTCCCGCATCTGAATGGCAAATGCAGCTCCCCTCAGCAGCAGGTCTTTCAGATTGGCGTAGTCGAACTGCCGCGGATCAATCTCCAAAACGTCGGCATTGCTGGTTTTGTCATGATAAAAATGATACCCTTCGTCATTTGCCAGCTCCTCAAACCTGACCATAACGTCTTCCATATCGGGATAGTTGCGGTAAAGCTCCTGATGTTCCAGCAAGTCGCCGAGCCGGACTTCCTTCCTCTCCAGCAGCAGCTGCCGTTCTTCCCAATACCGGCGCAGGCTTTCGTCTCCGACCTCGTAATGTTCGGCAATATAGGCGTTTGCCGCCCGAATGTCGCGTTGTTCCGCCTTGCGTGCAAATTCGGTTTCCCGGTGCAGGCGGTAAATCCGGTGAACTTTGTCCAGCATTTCGGCAATCTGCACCTTCTGTGCCGGCAGCAGATAGCGGTATTTCTCCTGATTGAAAAACAGGTCGCTCATCAGCCGGGGCGTATGCGCTTCCCGATAAAAATCAGGACGATACGCCATATTGCGGTACGGTTTGTGATAATCGCCCTGCGCCGCCAGATAGGTACGGTACGCCAGCTCTTTGTTCAAATCCATATAAAGTTCCGGCCCTTCGGGTATTCCCATCCGCTGCGCCGCTTTGCGCCGTTTGAGAACGCGTTCCAGCAGTTCCTCCCCCACTTCCGCCTGATATTCAAACAGTTCCGGCGTTGCCGCTTCGTGCACGTCCAGAAACTCCCGCAGCGTCTGAAAATTTTTCTCGACGCTCGTATCGTCTTTCCATATCTTTTCCAAAAATTCCAGATACTTCGTTTCCTCAAGCGTCGAGCGGATAACCTTCATCTGTTCCTTGGTATAAAACCGGTCGACTGCAGGGAAATTGTCATTGGAAGCAGTCTTCCTGAGCCACGGGGAACGCCTGCTTTTCGCCAGTTCTTCCGCTTTGCGCCGCTGCTCGGTCAGATAGTCGTCATACGAAATAACCTCTCCTGTGCTCTTGCGCAAATCGTCCTCGATTTCCTTGCGTGAAACGTCTTCCAGCCGCAAGTCCCAGAATAAATCCCCCTTGTCGTCCTCCTTGACCGTCATTCGGCTGTTTATCAGCTCGCCATCAATCATCACCGGAAAATACGCCTTGTAAGAGTTTTTTTCTCCCGCCGTCACAGAATTCGAACCGTGCGGCGCTTTCTTAACGTTAAAAACCGCCGTTCCCAGCAACATGGGCAGATAAGGAATTAAAAGTTCCCGGCTGCCATTCCAGATATGTCTGTCCTCAACCGGAAGATTTTTGATTTCCACTTCTCTCCCCAGCGACGGATTATATATTTTCCGCCCCTGATACGAAACGAGCAGTTTTTCCATTTTCGCCTTAAAATCAGAGTCATTTCTCGCCTGATATCTATCGGCACTGACATTCAGCAGTACTTCGCCTGATGCGCTCTTGACATTTTCTCCGGCAGCCTCTACATTATCAAAAAACGGCGTACCGTTTTCCTCCCTATCCGACACCTGGGCATCTACCCTTGACCGCCTGAGGGAGGTTTTCGGTACATTATAGCCGTTTTCCTCCCTATCCGACACCCGGATTTGTAGCCGGGACCGCCTGGGGGAGGTTTTTTGTATATAGCTGCCGTTTTCTGCACTCTGCACTTCTCCGTTTCGGTTAGCCGCCGGGCCGTTTTCCCCGCCGTCGGGAATAACCAGTTCGCCTCGGTCAATCAAAACTTCTTTAAGGCTTTTGTCTTTCAGATAGATAGGCATCCGGCTCCAGTCCTGCTTATCGCGCAATTCCTCTTCCCTCAGCCCGTATCCGTCAGACAGGGCATAAAGCCTCGAATCGGCAAGTGCCCTCTGGGCTTTGACTTCCGCCTCAAAATCTCCTTCCAGATCCCGAAACTCAAAATACCCGCTGCGGTTAAGACCGACCGCCATATTGCGCTGGTAATGCTTGTCTAAGAAGTCGATAAAATCGCTGTACAGATAATTGTAAAGCTCTTTAATAATTGCCTTATCCTGAAAAATCAGCCGTTCATAACTTCTGAGCCCGAGAATATCATGCCCTTCCATTTCCTCCAGTTTCCGGATATACGTCTGCCAGTACCGCTTGGGAAGGTCGTCAGCCTTAACGTCGGTGTGTATTTTCAGCTTAGCGCCGGAATCATTGATTTCAAAACGCCACCGTCCGTCCCCGCCGCGATACCATCCGGTTCTTGACCAGATAAGCCGCGGGCTGTAATCCTGCTGTTCCAGTTTATATGCCTCCGCCAGTTTTTTGAAATCGGCAAATTTGGCTTCGACCCCGCCGAACTGAAACATCACCGCCGCTTCGGGCGACAGTCGTTTCTGAAACTCCTGATACGCCAGTTGCTTATATTCCGGTATCTGCCCCGCAAAAAGGGAAGCCGGAGAAAATCCGCCGTCAATCTCGTACAGTGCCATCATATTGGCTTGCATCATGCCGGCGGCAATTCTCGCTTTCCCTGTGTCTCCGGTAGCTTTAAGCGAACGTTTGTATACTTCGTCAAACAAACGGCGAAACCCCTTGACATCTTGGCGTACCTGCGCCAGGCTTCTGTTTTGCCGCTTTGCCGCCACCGTCGCATTCTCCGCATCAGCCCCGCTCTCTGCAGTTGCTGCCGTACTCTTACCCGCCGTTGCTGCCCCTGTTTCGGACATTAACACCGCAGCCGGCCCGCCTTCGGGCATTGTCGCCGCATCGGCACCGCCCTGTGCAATAGTTTCCCCTTCGCTCATCCGCTGCAAATTCCGCTCCAGAACGTAGTTCAAAACCTTTCCGAAAGCATCAGGTTTGCTCTTTAGCAGTTCCATCATATTGTTTTTGTAAAGCTCGATTTCCTCCGCCGTCACACCGCGCAGCAGCATTCTCTGCCGGGCGTCCTCATATGTCTTGCGCGCATAATAAACGCTTCCGTCGGCAGCCATCAGCGCCGAAGAACCTGCAATTGCCCCCAGTGCGCTTTCAATCAGCCCTTCAAACAAATCCTGCGTATCGTCAATGCCGACCTTGCGCACAAGGTTTTCCGCCATCATCTGCTGCAAGACTTCCGTTCCTGCCTCGCGCAGCGGCGCCCCTGCAATTTCACGTGCAATCATTTTGGAGGTTATCCGCGCGTCTTTTTCTATCTGTTTCGGTAACGGGCTGAAAAGCTTGTCAATCGCAAAAGTTGTGCCGCCGGAAATGAGCGCCAGCGTATTGGCAGTGTCAATATCCCCGTCCTTGGCGTAGGATTCCTTAAAGATTTCTCCGGCGCCGCCCCCGGCAAACAAACCGTAAGTCGGCCCCGAGCCGATAAATTTGGCCATGGTTCCCATTGCCAGAACCTGTGACGATCCCTGTCCCAGAACATTTGCCAGTTTCGACCAGTTCGGATCTGCACTGTAAGCTTCCGCTGCCGGTGCCAGTAATTCCGAATTTTCGATTTTGCCGGCATATTCGCCCAGTTTGTCGCCGATGTTTTTAAAAATTTTCCCCGTTTCCGGCACCAGAAGCCCGGCACCCGCCGTAACCGCCGCCGTACCGGCATTCTGGCTTTCAAGATTGGCGCCGAACATCGACAGGACATTCCCTGCCGTCCGCAACGTATTCGCGCCCAAACCTCTTGCCCCGGCTTTTAAAAGCTCCCGGCCGAACGCCCCTGCTTCAAATGTGCCGAACTTCCCTTCGTCATACGCCCACTTATACTCCGCAGCCTGTGCCCCGAAATTCTCCAGCAACGCCCAGTAGTTGCGCAAATCGGCAGCCTGCCGCAGCCATTTTCCCGCAATCTGAAAGCTCGTCAGCGGCGCATCTTCGTCAACCGTTTCCGCTGAAAAAGCCGGAAAATTCAGGTTCTGCTCCTCCTCAAGGTAAGCAAACGGCGCCCGTCCGCCTTCCTCAAATTCTTCCTGTTTCCTGCCGTGTGCCATAACGCCGGTATAAACCGGTTCCGCCGCAGTATCTTCTGCGTTCATATCCGCAGTCCCGCCATCCGGCAGCAATGTCATTGCCATCTCCGTAACGCCCGCACCATCCACCGATACCGGCGTCATCATCGTTCCGTCCGCAACACCATACGCCGGCACTGGCGTCATCATCGTTCCGTCCGCAGCACCATACGCCGGCACTGGCGTCATCATCGTTCCGTCCGCAGCACCATACGCCGGCACTGGCGTCATCATCGTCTCACCCGCGGCACTGCCTTCCGGTACCGGCGTCATCATTGCCCCGCTGTCCGCAATTCCGGAAATTTCCTTCCCGTCCGCATCGTATTTCATCGCCAAATTCCTCAAGTTGTCCATTGCCCTATCCTTTCATCGCCGTCAATTGTTTCAGCCTTTCATCACGGCAAGCCGCCCCTTGAAATAAAACCGGTCTCCCGGCGCCAGCCCCGCCTGCATTACCTCGTCATAAGTTTCAAACTGCGGATAAGAAAGCTCGCGTTTCTGTTCTTCCGTTGCAATCCGGCGCATAACCGCCGTTTTGTCCTCGGCATAAGGTGCTTCTTTTGCAAAACGCTCCCAAATGCGCCTTTCGCCGCTGCCTGAATAGCTACTCTTCAGGGTTCTCCGCAGCTCGCCGAAAGACGGAGCGGCGCCCGGTGTTTCTTTGAGGTTCAGCTCCGCCGCCGTTTCCGCCAGCGCCTGCCTGCCGATTTTCTTTGCCGCCGCAGGTGTCATCTGCCCGCCCTGCGCTGTAAATTCTTCGGCCAGCGCCGTCTTTCTGCCGTAGTAGTTCTGATAAATGTCAAACGCCAGTTTCGCCTTGTGTTCCATCAGCTCGCGCCCGTACGGGGTATACTGTTCCGCCCCGGCGGGAATATCGCGCATAAAGGCTCTGTCCGCCAGTTCGTCAACCTCTCTGTCAAAAATAAGTTCGGACGCGTTTCCGCCCTGCTGCGCCGCCACCAGCTGGTTTTGCAGTGCCGCCGTTTCTTCCAGACCGAGTTCGTTATGCCGGTAAGCGCTGATAAGGCTGTTTCCCGCATCGCGCACTTCTTCGGCGCTGAGGCTTTCCCCCTCGTTCATTTTCCGCACCAGCCGGTAAGCGTCGGCAAGCGGTGCCGGAGAGCGGTCTTCGCCGTCTCCCCACAGCATTTCGGGATTGGTATCGGCGGAAAGCACATAATATTGCGCCGGAGAAATTTCCCCCCTTTCCCGTTTCTGCCACAATGACTGGGCGTCGCCGTACGCTGCCAGATAAGAACGCTGCCGTTCGCGCTCCTGCTGTCGTTTAGCCCCTTCTTCGTTTAAGCGCCGCGTTTCCGCAATCCGCGCCTTAATGCCGTCGCTGTCGCCGGGAAAATACCTGTCCGCGGCAGCTTCCGCCGTTTCCGGAGAATTCAGCGCCAGATTGAGAATTCCGGTTTTAAGATAGCCGTCGCGGTAAAACTGCTTGTCCTCGGGCGTAAGAAACGGTGTCCGCTCTATTTCGCCGGTTCCCATCTCCAGCAGCTTTTCCGCCTGCACCGGCTCTGCCGTTTCCGCCAGAAGGTTCTGGTTGTCCGCCAGCATCGACCGCAGGCTGTTACGGCCAAAATCCGCCTGTTTCATTGCCGCAATTTTTGCCGTATCGGCACGATTTGCTTCAAGTATCTTGTCGCCGTGTTCCTGCCAGAAAGCCTTGCCGGAATTTTCGCTGCCAAACTGCGCCGGCAGGCTTTTCTCCGCCGTTGTTGCAATTTCCCTCAGCTGCTCTGGCGTTTCTGCCGCCTCCATCGCCTGACGGGAAGCCCTTAGTGATGCCGCCGCTTCCATCGCCTGCCGCTGCTTTTCCGTTTCCAGGCGTTCCTCAGCCATTTTTTTGCCGGCGTCAACCAAAAGCCCCGCCGTTTCCAAACCGCCGTTTCCCGCCACAAAACGTTTTCCCGGAACCGTCAAAGTCGTTTGCAATCCTCTCTGCGCCATCACGCCCGCCAGCCCCATCGGGGCAATTTTCTGTCTGTTTGCCATTGTCTTCCTCCGCTCTGCCCTAAAAACTACCCGAAAAGCCCGCCAAGCGACGATGTCAAGCCGCCCAGCATGCTGTTCATAAACTTGTTTTTACCAGCTTTTTTGTGCTGGCGCGCCTGTTCCTCCGCCAGCCGCGCCTGATAAAGATAGTTTTCCGCCTCGCTTTCGACCCGGTAACGCTCGTTAAGGATATTCTGTTCCAAAGCTGCCGAAGTCGTTGCCAGCGCCGTCGTTGTCGTCGGGCTTTCGCCCATGCCCGCTTCGCCCGCCGCCGCGGCTGCTGATGCCACTGCCGCCCGTTTCTGGCTGCGCATCATATCCTCGTTCAACGAACCGTTCAGCCGCACCCTTGCCGCGTTTTTGCGGTAAATCGCCGCGTTGTTCAGCGCCAGCTTTGCCTGAACCTTGGCCTCGTATTCTTCCTGTTTGCCTTTCAAAAAGCCGGAAGCAAAGTTGATTCCGGCCGCAATCAATGCCGCTTGTGCCACCATTGTTTTTCTGCCCTTTCAAAAATCTGATAATCTTCACCGTTAAAAAAATTTTCCAATATCCCGGCCGGGGAAAATCCCAGCATGCCGGCCAGCCGCGCCCCTGCCGCAAAGCCGCGGCGCACCGTCATCGTAACGCGCCGTACCCCGAGCCGGACCGCTTGCCGCGGAATATACCGGCGGAAATAGCGTACCGCCTCAATCAGCTTTCGCCCCGCGTCGATTCCGACCAGCGCGAAACATTCCGCTTCCCTGCCTGTCGTAATGC
>OBKR01000056.1_pt1 | contig 138402 bp, 116 predicted proteins | sample 1518991 | NCBI WGS metagenome assembly OBKR01 (sample SAMEA2452117, study PRJEB22498) | human gut metagenome | biome: human feces; feature: human gut; material: feces | place: Australia | collected 2012
CAAAGTGCTATTTTCACCTTTAGGTTTCCCCTCGGGCTTATTTGGGTGGAAGTAGGTCACTTGAACCCTGACCTAACCTCTTGCAAAAGAGGTATTTATCATGCAACCACTACGGACGCACTCATGGCGATATACACCGAAATGGCTCCGATGATGGCCACGACACCAGCAATGGCATAGCAGAGTTTGACCATGACAGGAACGTATTTCACAATTTCCTCCGCTACGGTTGATAGAGCTGTCGTACCGGCCGAGTAATCGCCTGCCGTACTTTGAGCCATAGCAGGTATGCCTCCCAACAGGGCAATGATTAACATTCTTACTTTGGTGGAAACTTGCATGATAGTTTTCTTTGCCTTTCGGCACATTCTTTTAAATTTCTGAAACATATTTATTACATTTTTGTGGTACTCTTGTTTTTGAATTTATTTTACACTTCTATCAGCCACCTATATGCGGTAGCCGAAGAAAGCAGGGAACACGATTGAAGCTCCAATGATGAAGAGGCACGCACCGACAAGTGATACGATAGACTTCACCACGCCGTCCTCGCCTGTGTTCATTTTGATATAGATCTGGAGCGCGGCAACGACTACGAAAACCGAGGCGACAGCGTAGCAGATGTACAGCACGTACAGCATCATCGTCACCACGAAGTCGTGCATCGTTGCCAGTGCGTCTGCACCCCAACTGTAGTTTACGCTGCCACTTTTGGCGAATGCCGCATAAGGGACAAAGCACAATGCACATAATATTTTTTTTGCTTTCGACATTTTACAATCGGTCTTTGAGAGGTTTCCACACCAGTTCCGGACGGTTGCCCGTCTTTCCTTTGGCAAGCATCGCTTTGTACAGTTCGTCTGCCGTGTATGCGTCCGACAGGTAGGTCTCGGTTTCTTCCATCTGTTCCTCCGCTTGGGCTTTCAGGCGTTTTAGCTTCTCCGCCACGGCTATCTCGCCATTATTGTCTGCGGTTTCCGTCTCCTGTGGTGCAGGCGAAGCGGTAGGGGCAACATCTGTTTCATATTTCTCATTACCCACATTGAATCCCGTATCGCTCTCCGTCACGTACACACTCTGTTCATCTTCTGGCGCACCGAGGTCAAATACCTCTTCTTCCGGCTTGCCATTTCCTTTTTTTCCATAAAGGTCCTGCACGATGATAACTGCATAATAGACGAGATAGGCAACCGTCAGGACAATGGTGAAAATAAAATATGATTTCATATATTTTTGTATAATATGATTTTTATATTTGGTTGTGTGTGCAAAATAAGAATGGATAATTTGAAAGATAAAATTATTGATTATAAAACGTATCGTTTCAATATAATATTTTTTCAAAATCTAAAAATCATATTTCAAAATCATATTCAAATATGATTTTGGATAAGAAAACAGGAAAAGTCGGGATATAAAAAAAAGCCCTCCGTGATGAAGGAGGGCTTAGGGAGCGGTTTTTTCATTGTTTCTTCCCACGTAAGTAGTCGTTCAGGTCTTTGTAACCGGCATAACAGTTTGATTCGTTATAGACGCATCTGCCATACATCCCGGCTATGGTTTCCACTGTCTTTTGTCCGGCAAGGTCATTGTCAAGGTAACAGTGAATATACGTGTATTTTTGCAAATACGTCAATGTCCTTTTCAGATTACTGACCGAGTTCATAACAAGGTAGTCACAGGGGGCATTAATGCAAATGGCACTATCGTCCGTCTGTTTTAGGGTTAGATAGGACAGAAAGTCCATGAATCCTTCAAATAGGCAGACACGGCTCTGTGCCTCACCACGCGATTGGGGTATCAAGGAAATGTCCTTGTTCTTGATACATCCTTTGTAATAAGGGTTTCGTACCTCGTATCCACCGGATATATTGCCAAAGGCCAGTGCAAAGTAACGTCTCTGGCGCAGTTCGTAATGGACTTCCTTGCAGAACATTCGTCCGATATCCGAATCAATCATACGTGAATGGAGATATGAGAGCAGTGCGTGGTGTCGCAGCGGCACGATAATCAAATTCTTCATGTCGGCTTCCACTGGTCGAGAGGTTGCGGGCAACGCCCGGGTTTTCGGCAGCGACACACCATTGACATACCGTTTGATGTATGCTAATGCTTCACTCACACTTTTAGTTCCGCAAAGGTACTTACCCAGTTCCACAAGGTCGCCTCCGGTGGCCTCACCAAAATCATACCATTCATTCAGCCGGTCATTGACTTTGAACGATGGCGTCACCTCTTTCCTGAGAGGCGAAAGATACCAATATTGCTCTGATTTCATATACTGCGCACGGTGGCCGAGCTGGGCCAAAAAGTCCACGATACGCACTCGTTTTGCTTCGTCTATGGTCATATTAAATTTCTTTTCACTTGTTTGTACAAAAGCGGTTTAGTTTAGTTTGCGCCCCTATATATATAAATACTAAATTAAACTGAATTATATAGGCCCGCGCCCGCTCTCATTCTTCATCGAAAAGCATGGTTTCTGCCTGTGTCATGTCATAATAAAAAAGTTTATCTCGTTTGATAACCAGTTTTAAGGTGTCAGTCAAATATTGCAGCAGTTTGACCATTACGTTTCTCCCACGCTTAAATCCGATTGCCTCGTAAGCAGTCATCATGGCTTGCAGCATATTTTCAAACCCACGGATAGGTTTGTCTCCAAACGCAGCGGAAAGGGCTTCACGGTGCTGTTCGATGCTTAGTTCCATAAAACCCGTCCGTTGTTTCGGTTTCTGATGTGGGGCATTCTCAAACAAATGCCCTTCTGCGAGAACCGGGAGCCCACCCTCATTGACAGTGAAAGCAAAAGGTTTAAACTCTTTCTCACGGATATGTAACGCATGGACCTCGCTGATGTTGGGACAATCATTGTTTTTGCTGATGACCAGTACGGTTTCCGCTTTGTTGCTCATTTCCGTACCGATATGCCCGCGTACATTGTTATCTCCTTTATTCAAGTGTAGCACACAGTGGATATGCAGGTCATACTTTGATGACCATTCCATCATCTTGTTAATGACTTCCACAGACTCACCGGTACTGTTTATATCAAGCATCAGGTCACGGATACCATCGATAATTACAAGTCCGTATCCTTTTCTTTGGCGTAAGGCGTAGTCGATGACCCCAATGCGTATGGCCGGAGAGTATTCGCGCAAGCAAATAAAGTCGAGGTTTTCACTGTCGGTTGTAGTGGGCAGTCCGGCAAGCCGCAAGATGCGTTCCAGTACATTATGACAATGGAAGCGGCTCTGCTCCGTGTCCACGTACAGAATCTTGCGTTTACCTTCCGGGAGGTGCGCCCGGTAGTTCAGCACTTGTTTCCCTGCCAGCGATGCAGCGACAATGGCCGAAACGTTAAATGTTTTTTTTGATTTCGCCTTGCCGGTTGATGCGCTGAAGTTGCCGAGCGTAGCAATGGTCGAGTTGTCTATCCAGATAATCTGTGGCGGCGTTTCATAGGTATCCGTCGCCCGAATCTGCGAGGCGGAGAGGATATCCGATAAGAAATCCTCCTCCGGCCTCATATCCACATTATATTCAGTTCTTCTTTCGTTTTCCATGGCGTCTTTGATTAAAGAAAGGTTGTGTGGCAGCGGCCTCGTTTGCCATACGTGCTGCTTCATCTACGGTTGGTTCATAATTCTGCAAAAGCCATTCGTCCAGATCTTCTTTGGCGAAATATATCATTTTGCCACGTGGCTTGTAGTGCGGAATCTCCTTGCCTGATGTTAGCTTGTACAGCATACTCTCGGATATTCCGATATACATACAAGCCTCTTGGAAGGTAAACACCTGTTTGGTGGTATATATATTTTTTTCCAGCAATGCGATGCGTTCCAACAGACTTTCTATCGGATCTAATTTCTTTAGGATGGCTTCGACGCTTGTAAGCCGTTCACTCAGCCGTTCCATGAATGTCAATCTATTATTTTGCATAAATGAGTTATTATAAATTTAGACAATGAAGTATATCCTCCGTTATGTAGCGCGCTAACGGAGGTCAAAGATAGGGCAACCCAAAAGGTCAGCGTGAGTTTGTACCGTGATAGTAACCACGTATCACGGCAACTGTCACGCTTTTACCTTTCACATACTTCGCTTATTGGCACTTCTTACCACTCTCTCAGTTCATCAATGGCTCGTCTGATACCGTAACCTGTTGATGTCATGTTGTTACGCAAGGCAGACAGAGCGGATGAAAGGCTTGAAGCTGAAACGAATCCTTTTCCATCCTTGGTTTGCAAGAACCGCCCACTACTAAGAACGGACTGCCATTTGGCTTGGATAAACGAGTGCTCAAGGAGTGTATCAAACAGGATGGCCACATGGCGGATATTGTTTACACGAATACAGAATCCTTCTTTACAGGAAAGCAGGGCTTCCATATCTTCAACGTGTAGGGTAGAAACGCAAAACAGATGATAAGCATTGGCACAAGCTGTAATACCTATCATCTGTTTACGAGTGAGATTGCATCCAAAAGAAAGAGGATAAATTCTTGTCGGTCCATCTTTGCAGCACGTGACGGACTGTGATGGTGGCACAAACGTATCATACGTTCGTTTCAGTTCCATACACTTCTCGAACGAGAAGTCTGCTTCGGTAAAAAATGCTCGGATAAGATGGGAGCAATCGTTTAATAGCCCCTTGACGATATGAATGTTCATTTCATGGCAGTTCCGGCAGACCGCATGGTCACAGTCGATATACCGGTGGCTGTTTACGAAATCCTCCACGTAACGGTAGTACTGCTTATTGCCCGTCACGACATCACGGAGATACATTGTTTTTGCTTCAACGAGCAATGCGAATAATTCTTTCGCTACATCCTGTTCTGCAACAAAATGGTGCAGATGTTTTTTCCCTCCAAAAAGAGAGAGGGCCATTGTTAGGTCTTTTCATGATGAAATATTTTAAATTGGATTTATATGATATATTATAAGAGTGTTGCTCCCGAAAGAGAATCCTGTCGGAACAACACCCTTATAAGTGGTTACATATCTGATGTTCATTGCATTGTCAATCGAATAAACCGTTGGTCAGATTTACTGCATCGTCTTTTTTCTTATTGACGATTTTGGCATACACTTGGGTCATCTTTACAGATGTATGACCGAGCAATTTAGATACAGTGTACAAATCGGCCCCCAATGTCAGCATCATTGTGGCGAACGTGTGGCGGGCGGTATGAAAGGTGAATCGCTTGGAAATTCCGGCTGCTTTGGCCCATGGTTTGATAAGCTGGTTGATACCAGAAGGCAAATCGAACACATGGTCGTCTGCTGTCTTGTCCCCACGTTCCGGCATCCACTTCAACGCTTCATTGGAGAGCGGAAGGTAAATCGGTTCTTTCGTCTTCTGCATGGCTACTGCCAAGCGGTATTGGCCGTTGTCAATAAACACATCTTTCCATTGCAATCCGATAATGTCACTGATACGTAGTCCACAGAAGCAGGAGAACAAGTAGGCACTTTTTACCCCTTCGTTCTGCATTGGTGTAGCGATTAATGATCTCACTTCTTCAATAGTCATATACGAACGCACACTTTCCGGCATCTTGGGCTTCTCCGATTTTTCCATTTCGTTGAATGGATTCTTTAAGATCCGTTTCGCACGGACAGCGGCATTTAACGCACCGTTGAAAATCTGGTAATAGGTATTACGCGTAGAAGCCGAGATGGGTTTTCCTTTGGGACGGTAGTTTGTCAGCATATAGTCGATATAGCCGTGGCAAAAAGTGAGGTCAATCTGATTTAATGTGAATCTTTCTCCTGCATACTCTTTCAAGATACCGGTAACAGATTTTATCTGGCCTATGTTTTTCTTACCACGTTTCTTCTGTTCCTCTTTATAGAGTTGCATCCAGTCCAGCAGATAAACCTTATCCTTGTGATTCATGATACCGGCTTCACCACTTGTCAACTCTATGATACGCTTCGATTTGATTGCATTTGCGGCAGCCATTGTCGTTTCGTTCTGTTGGCGGGCATTACGATCCGTTTCCGGAATAAGATACATTTTCAGATACTCGTATGTCCGCTTACCATTTCGGTATATATCCAGATACAAACTCTTGCTGCCATTGGCCAACTCCTTCGTCCGAAGACGAATCGGCTCCTTTACTTTTATTGGCTTTCTGGTCCTTGGCATATTTGTGTCCTTTTATTCGTTATTTCCTATCACAAAGGTACAAATAAAAACGAAATGAAGAAACAAACAAGAAACAAAAATGTACCTAAAAAGAGCAAAGCAACTGAAAACGTAGAAAACAACTGAAAATAAAAACTCGTATATAAATTATTGATATATAGATGATTTATCTATATTTATTTGGAACTTGTTTTCATTTTATATATGTCTTTATGATTATTGGCAATATAGTGACAGAAGCTTTGGTGCGTGGCGTGCCCGTGATAGCTTCCAAGGGGATGCCATGGCAGGAACTGGAGACCTATCACTGCGGTTGGTGGATTGACAACGACCAAGAGACCATCAACCAAACCATACGGCAAATCATCTCTCTTCCCGAGGCGGAGCGTATCCAAATGGGGAAGAATGGTAAGCGGTTGATAGAAGAGAAATATGGCGTGGATATCCTTGGTCAGAAGATGAAGCGGCTGTATAGTTGGATCATTGATGGTGGGAAGAAGCCCGAATTTGTGTATGAATGATAAAAATATTGTTTTTAGTTGTTTGAAATCAAATAAATTAGTATTTTTGCAAAATAAATGAGATAGATGCATAAACTGAATAAACAAACGCAAAAAGCTTTGTTCAAGAAAGTCGGGCTGACTTATGGGCAGATGCAACGGATGGACGCTGAAGAAATTGATGCGTTCATAGAGAAGCGTATTGGCAGAAAGTTGGCGTTTGGCACATCTTTGAAAAATATGGTAAACCGTGGTTCAGTCTATTTGTATTCTAAACGTCTGCTTCCATTATCAAAAGTGGATAAAAGATTAGCCAAAATATAAAAATGGTAGATGAAAACAGGGTACGGGAATTATATGTGGAGTACAATACGGTAATAAAACCTCTTATCGCGGAGGTTGAAGCAAGAATGGAACAATTCCCTTTGCCTATATTTAATGAGATTCGTGCTTTACATGATCATATATCCCGTTGTTATTCGGACAATATAACTGATGCGCAAATAGAGAAAGAATTAGAGAAAGGGAAACGGCATGTTGTCCGCATCATCCTTGACTGCTACAAATATTTAAATTTGTCTCTTCACGACTCTATTTTGTTGTTTGAAAAGCAAACGAAGAACATCGACTTGACAGTTCTTCAAGATGGAACTTTTTATCCCCAATATAAGTCTTTGCGTACAAAAGCGATTCAGACTGTGCGTAAGGCGAAAAACATAGAGGCTAGAGACAGGGATACTGCATTGGATGTATATCAAGAGTCATACAATATATATACAAGTTTAGAAAACCTGATTGACGGAGTTGTTCCAGATTTACATTGGGCAAGGGTTCGTTTTAGAATCCGTAAAAGTTGGCAAGTCGTATTGTGGATATTGAGCGCTGTCTTATCAGGTGTTGTTTCTATATTTTTGGCGGACTTGTTCTCGTGATGCCTTTATCTTAAACTCAATAGATGAGCCCCACCATCCATAGCGGAAGCTTCTTCCCTACGGGGAACTCCATGGAGTCTGCGAGGATGAAAGAGTCTGGCAGGTCGGCTATTTGGTTGAAAGACTTGTCTTGTCCGCCTACCTCGAATGTCCATCGGCCATCTACCTTGAAGTCGCCTTGGATCTTTCCGTATTCCACCGCATGTTTTACCGCTAGCTGGTTGACCGCAAAGCAGTCCCTGATGGTTCCAATCTTGATATCCGATGACAATGCACACAGCATGTTGGTGTTATGCAGGTAAATCTTGTCGGGCTTCTGCATCTTGGTCACAGACTTGTTGTCGGAGTAAAGCAAATGGAGCAGTTCCGCTTTCTGCATATAGGACAGATAGCCTAACACCGTGTTTTTGTTGAGTTCAAGATAAGAAGCCAGTTTTGAGATGTTCACCTCGTAGGGGATGTTGGCCGCTAAGTATAGCAACATGGCTTTTAGCCTGCGGGTATAGGCGGGGGCTATTCCACAAAACTGAACCATCTCTTGGTCGATGATAAAGGAAACGATATTCTCTATTCGGCTGTAATATTCTGTCTCATCACCATCGTAAAAAGGATAGTAGCCTACACGAACGTATTCCTCAAACATCTTCAAGGGACGGCATACGGCATTTACTTGGTCACAAATCTGGTCGGCGTTGGCAAGGATTTCCTCCAGAGGGTAAACAGGTATTTCAATATGATGATAGAAATGCATGTACTCCCGAAACGACAGCCCCTCCATGGTATAGGAAAGGACTCTGCGCGAGAGGTCGGCATCGGCGTTGAGTATCTGGAGCAGCGAAGACCCTGTGAAGGTTATCTTCAAGTCGGGGTAGAGGTCGTTGATTTCCTTTATTTCTTTGCTCCAGTTGGGGTATTTATGTACCTCGTCCAAGAAAAGGTGCTTGCCTCCCATTTGGTGGAAGTTCTCGCTCAGGTCGAGCAAGGAGTGATTGGTGAAATACATGCTGTCCATCACGCAATAGAGTGCCTCTCCCGCTGTTGTCCCATAATGGGTGCGGATGTACTGGCGCATCAAGGTGGTCTTGCCCACGCCTCTGGAGCCTCGTATGGCTACTAATGGCTTTTCCCATGAAATGGTATGGGCTATCTCGCGGACAATCTCTAAGCTGACTTGAGCAATGAGCATTCTGTGTTTTTTGAATAAGGTCTCCATAGAAATGTATTGTTTATGTGGGTACAAAGATACGAAAAAGCTTAATACATTAAGCGATTTTCTTGAAAAATGGTTATTGCACTAAGCGATTTTACCCCAAAATCGCTTATTACGCTAAGCGATTTCTTGGAAATGATGAAGCGAAAGGCCTATTTTAGACAAAAATAGATGACTATCAATGATGGAAACGAAGATAGACTTATCCCAGTATCATAATGCGTTGAGCCGCAAGAACCAAGTGGTGAGGATGCTGTGGACAATCGTGTGGGGTGTGTTTGCCCGTCCGCTGCCTCGCAGCGTGGGGAGCGGATGGAAGCGGTTCTTGCTCCGGTTGTTTGGGGCGAAGATTGACGCTACCGCCATCGTGTATTCATCGGCCAAGGTGTATTATCCCGCAAATCTGACCATGCGGGCTTATGCCTGTTTGGCTTCTGACGTGGATTGCTATAATGTTGCCCCCATTACGATAGGCGCTAATAGTACGGTATCGCAAGGGGCTTATCTCTGCACGGCCTCGCATGATATTACTGACCCGCTAAATCCTCTCGTGAAAAAACCTATTGTCATAGAAGACCAGGCGTGGGTTGCCGCTGGAGCTTTTGTGGGAATGGGAGTTACCATAGGGCAGGGCGCTGTGGTGGGCGCAAGGGCTGCCGTGTTTAAGGACGTAGAGCCTTGGACTGTGGTTGGCGGAAACCCCGCCAAGTTTATCAAGCGGCGGGAGATAAAAGAATGATTTGGGAAAAGCCGCTGACAAATCTCTTTTTGATAGTAACTAAATTGAAGATAGCTAATTAACTATTCCGTTCCACGACGTGAAATAGCTATTCCACGTCGAGAAACAGCTATTCCACGTCGTGGAATGGCTATTTCACGTCGTGGAACAGAGAATTTAAGTATATTCTCTTGATTTTATTCCTGTTGTTTCGCGCCTTTTGTATTAGGCTCGGTCAATCGCAGAATTCATATTATCATCATATATATGTTGGACCTTTCTGTCATCATCCTCACGTATAATGAGGAATTGCATATCCGTAGATGCTTGGAGAACGTCGCCTTAATCGCCAAGGATATTTATATTATTGACAGTTTCTCTACTGACAAGACGCTTGACATCGCCAAGGAATATCCCAATGTGCATATCTTGCAAAACAAGTGGGAGAACAACTATGCCCAGCAATTCAATTGGGGACTGGAGCATTCAAATATCTCTACCGAGTGGGTGTTGCGCCTGGACGCAGACGAGTATCTGTTGCCCGAGCTGGTGGAGGAGCTGCGAGAGAAGTTGCCAACGTTGCCCGAGGACGTAACGGGGATTATCTTCAACCGCCGCCATATCTTCATGGGGAAATGGATGAGGCGGGGGATTTATCCCGTGAAATTGCTCAGGGTGTTCCGCCATGGCAAGGGGATGTGCGAGCAACGATTGATGGACGAGCATATCCAGTTGACCGAGGGCAGAGCCGTGGAGTTCGAGCATGACTTCTGCGACCACAACCTGAACAACCTCTCTTGGTTTTGCCATAAGCACGTGAACTATGCCATACGGGAGGCGGTGGACTTGCTGGACATAGAGCTGGACTTGACGGGTGCGGCGGAAAGTGATAATGGCAAGGAGATAAGTCCGCAAGCGTTGGCCAAGCGGATGAAGAAACATCAATATGCCAAGCAACCGCTGTTTTGGCGGTCGTTCGCCTATTTCTGCTATCGCTATTTCCTGAAAGGGGCTTGCCTGGACGGGAAGGTCGGGTTTATCTGGACTTTCCTGCAAGGTTGGTGGTACAGGACATTGGTGGATGCCAAGGTGTTTGAGATAAAGCGGCAGTGCGGGAATGACAAGGAGAAAATCAAGGCGTTGCTGCGAAGGGAGTACGGCATCAGGCTATGAGCTTTGTCATTTATCCTTGCTTGCTGAGATAGTTGAAGCCTTTGCGTGATTTACGTTCTTGCTTGCTGAGACGCAAGAATGCGTCTCTACAATTTTTGGGGACACAATTATATTTTCGGGATATAGTATCAAGTCATGAAGATTTCGATAATCACCGCTACTTATAATAGCGGGAAGACGCTGCGGGATACGCTGGAGAGCGTGTTGAGCCAGACCTACGGGGACTTCGAGCACCTCATCATTGATGGTGGGTCTAGCGACAACACGCTGGACATCGTCAAGGAATACGAGCCGAGATATGTCGGCCGGCTGCGCTGGATAAGCGAGCGGGACAGGGGCATCTATGACGCGATGAACAAGGGGATTGCCCTGGCCACGGGAGAAGTGGTGGGGATACTGAACAGCGACGACTTCTATACCTCATCCGAAGTGCTGACGGAAGTGGCCATGATGATGGCGGACAGGACGATAGACGCGGTGTATGGAGACGTGCACTACGTGAAGGACGGCCAGTTGGATAGGTGCGTGCGCTACTATACTTCCCGTCCGTTTCATCGCCGCTGGATGCGGTTCGGCTTTATGCCTGCCCATCCGTCGTTTTATTGTCGCCGTTCGGTTTATGAAAGATATGGCGGGTTCGACCTTTCCTATAAGGTGGCGGCGGACTTCGAGAACTTGCTGCGCCTGCTCTTCGTGCATCGCATCAGCACGCGGTATATTCCATTGGACTTCGTGACCATGCGCACGGGCGGGGCTTCCTCTTCTGGACTGCGCAGTCACAAGCAAATCATGAGAGACCACCTGCGGGCGTTGCGGCAGAACAAGGTATATTCCAACCTGTTGTTTCTGGGATTGCGTTACCCGTATAAGCTATGCGAGGTGGCATGGACAAAACTCAAATTCACATTTAATGCATAAAACGAAAATGAAAACAGCCCTTATCACAGGCATTACGGGCCAGGACGGCTCGTTCCTGGCAGAGTTTTTATTGGACAAAGGCTATGACGTACACGGCACGATACGCCGCTCGTCGGTGGACTACAGAGAGCGCATCGCCCACCTGGAAGGTCATCCGAACTTTCACCTGCACTACGCGGACTTGGGAGACTCGATGAGCATCCTGCAAGTAATGAACCGGGTGAAGCCAGACGAGGTGTATAACCTGGCGGCGCAGAGCCACGTGCAAGTGAGCTTTGACGCTCCTGAATTCACGGCGGACGTAGACGCTACGGGCGTACTCCGCATACTGGAGGCGGTAAGGCAGTGTGGACTGGCGCGGACTTGCCGTATCTATCAGGCTTCTACCTCTGAGCTGTATGGCAAGGTGGAGGAGGTGCCGCAGAACGAGCGTACTCCATTCCATCCCTACAGTCCCTATGCCGTGGCGAAGCTCTATGGCTACTGGATTGTGAAGGAGTATAGGGAAGCCTACGGTATGTTCTGTTGCTCGGGCATCCTTTTCAACCACGAGAGCGAGCGAAGAGGGGAGACCTTCGTGACCCGCAAGATTTCCCTGGCCGCCGCCCGTATCGCCCAGGGCAAGCAGGAGAAGCTCTACCTGGGCAATCTCTCCTCGCTGCGCGACTGGGGATACGCCAAAGACTACGTGGAGTGTATGTGGCTCATCTTGCAGAACAAGCAGCCCGAGGACTTCGTGATAGCCACGGGCGAGCAACACTCAGTAAGGGAATTCTGCCAGTTGGCCTTCCACTATGCGGGGATAGAGTTGCGCTTCGAGGGGGAAGGCGAGAACGAGAAGGGCATAGACATAAAGACGGGGAAGACGCTGGTAGAGGTGTCGCCCGACTTCTATAGGCCCACGGACGTGGTGAACCTATGGGGCGACCCAAGCAAAGCCAAGCGTGAGTTGGGATGGAATCCGCAGAAGACCTCGTTTGAACAATTGGTGAAGCTGATGGTGGAGGCTGACATGGCGAAGGTGGCCGTAGAAAGAGCTGGAGAACACGTGCGCATGAACCTGGCCGAATATCTGGAGAAAGGCATCGTGAAATGAGGACGGAGTTTGGCAGGCGATGGCTTGTCTCGCTTCTCGCCGTGCTCTGCCTGGGGGCAACGGGATCGCAGGCGCAGCCCGCCATACCCGCAGGGCAGGTGGACATCTTCGTGGGAGCGGACTTCAACTTCCGTGACCTGTATCATAACGGCAGGGTATACGACATCTTGCTGAACCTGACCCCTGGCGTGAAATGGAACATGGGCAAGGGCTGGCAGGCCGCGGCGCAGGTGATGGTACCCGTTTACAACGACTACGGTGACTATTACAAGCGGGTGCGGTTGAACATGGCTGTGCTCTCGAAGGAGTTTCACTGGAACGGGCGGTGGCATCTGAAGGCGAGCGGAGGTCTCTTCGGCAGTGAACGCTACGGCCTGGACTTGAAAGGCATGTACGTGGTGAATCCCTGGCTGGCCCTGGAGGCGCAAGCGGGATGGACGGGTTTCTGCTCGATGGCCACAGGCTGGGAGGCCAGCACGCCGCAAAGACTCACGGCCTTGGCAGGAGTGGATGTCTACTTGAGCAAATGGAACACGCAGTTCAGGGCAAGGGGAGGACGCTTCCTCTATGAAGACTACGGGGCCACGGCGGAAGTGATGCGCCACTTCAACCACTGCACCGTGGGGCTCTACGGGGAATACAGCGATGAGGGAGGAGCAAACGCGGGCTTCAAGGTCATCGTGATGATACCGCCCTATAAGCGGAAGCGGCACAGGGTGAACTTCCGTCCCGCCTCTAATTTCCGCCTGACTTACAGCCTGGAGGGGGATGCCTACGCCAACAAGATGTACATGACCGACCCCGAGGAGAACGAAAGGGAAGGATGGTTTGATAGGGAGCGGCTGCCCTGGGGCTGCAACACCATGGAGCCGGATTTTACCCCAAATCCGCCATCAGAACGCCTAAGTGACATTTCCGCTTGTGAAGAAAAGAAAGGAGGCAAGGAATGAAAAGATTGCTTTGGAGTCTCTTACTCTCTTTGGGTTTCCTTTCTTCGATACGGGGGCAAGAGTACACGGGCATCACGGGCATGATACACGTGCCCACCGCGGAGATGGCCACCGAAGGGGAGGCGAGGATAGGCGTGTTTTTCCTGAACAGGGAGTTCCTGCCCGACAAGATGAACTACCAGGGGGAGAAGTATAACACGACGGATCACTTCCTGGCCATTACGCCCTTCCCCTGGATAGAGCTGGCGTATGTCTGCACTATTGAGAAGGGCAAGGATAATGACGGCCACGTGGGACACAACATGAAAGACCGTTATTTTGCCGTGAAGGTGCGCCCGCTGAAGGAAGGCAAGTATTGGCCAGCGGTAGCTATCGGTATGCAAGACCCAGGAAGAACCGTGGAGGACAAGCATGGTGACTATGCCTATTTCCAGAACTTCTACGCCGTGGCCACGAAGCATTTCGACTTCGGCCAGCATGAGTTGGGCGTGCACTTGGCTTACCGCTATTTCCGTTCGGACTTCAACGCGAAGTGGAGAGGCGTGGCGGGCGGCGTGACCTATCGGCCCGCTTTCTTCCGCAAGCTGAGGCTGATGGCGGAGTATACGGGTGATGATGTCAACGTGGGCGCAGACTGCAGGCTGTGGAGGTATCTCTTTCTGCAGGCGAGTTTGCAAAACGGGAAGTATTTCACGGGCGGCGTTTGTTTCAAGATCAATCTCCTGGGGAAAAAGGAGAAATATTAATACTTACTACACATTATATATATATAATAACGCCGAATCTGATGAATCGCGTTTCGCGCATGCCTAAAATGTAGAGACGTGGCGTGCCGCGTCTCCCGAGCAGCTGAAAGCGCAACGCCCACAAGAAAGAAGTATGTTCGCTGATTCATGAAATCATTTGAAAGAATATTTATTTTGTTGTTTAATTAAACACTTATCGTAAAAATGAAAAAGTTAGTAAAGTTGGGAATGTTCGCATTCCTTGGTTTGGCTTTGGCCACTGGACTGGTGGCTTGTAGCGATGATGACCCTGATTATGGTAACGTCACTCCTCCTACGGTGGCGGCTTCTCATAGCGTGAGCGGTCGTGTGACGGGGATGGACGGCAACGGATTGTCTGCTACGGTCACGATGAATGGCACTTCCACGCAAACCAATGCCGATGGCACTTTCTTGTTCGAGAACGTGGCCACAGGTACTTACACCTTGACGGCAGCGGCTGACGGAAAGCAGACGAAGGAAACTACCATCAACGTGACGGAAAGCGGCAGTGGCGCCAACGTGGTATGGAACGTGGCTTTGCCCGCGGAAGGCAAGACCGTGGCTGTCAGCGCAACTGGAGACACGGAGACGGCTGTTACTTCCGAAACCATCGAAGGCAATGAGGACGCTGCCGTGACCGTGGACGTGACGGTGCCTGAAGCAGCATTGCCCGAGGGCAGCTCTGTTGTCATCACGCCTGTCTATAATTTGGATGAGGCAGAGGACTTGACCCGTGCGGGTTCACGTGCGGCTGAGTCAGTGATGCTGATAGGCACGAACGTGCAGTGCGCAGACGAGGACGCTGCCTTGAACAAGGCTATCGAGCTGAATTATACCATAGACGCTGACGTGGCTAAGTCTGTCAAGGCGCAGAAGTTCGTGAATGGTCAGTGGGTGGACGCGGAGTTTACCGTAGAGGGCAACAAAGTGACGGTCGTGGCCGATGAGATCACTTCCTACGCCTTGTTGCTTGACGCGGAGGTGACTTCCACCAGTTCTTCCGTGGCCCTGACTTTCCAGCGTGACGAGTGGGACAACTTGTATGGCGCAAATGACATGAACGTGGAGGCAGCTTCCTTCACTTATCATATCGGTACGGAAATTACGGCTTCTGGCTCTGACAAGGTAACGGCTTACCTGATAGAGGTATTGGCTCGATTGGCTGGCTCATCTGTCATGACCGCGACGGGCAGCTATCCTGTCAACGTGACATTGCCTATCGGAACGGCTCTGAACATTTCCGGCACGCAGCAGGTGACTAACCTGACGGTTTCGGCTTTGAACCGTTCCGTGAGCGGCAAGCAGTATGGAGACCTTTCCTTTAAGACCACTACCTATAACCGTAATCACAATGGCGGTACGGGTGGCAGCGCACAGTAAGCTGTAGCGATCGCTTTTCAGGGAACATAGACAGGGCTGGGCTTCTTTTTGGAGTTCAGCCCTTTTTGTCGTAGGGTAATCGTTGGACTTCTTCGAGGCCCTGTGTCTTCTCTCATAAGTCAACGTTAGTTCGGCGAATCCCATCTTGCGCACATAACCTGTCATTACCAACGTGTAGCGATTCTTGCGTCTCTACAACTTTTCGCCGAACTCATGTTAGACGCAAAAAGCGTGGAAGAAACAGATGGTGTTTCTTCCACGCTTTTGAGAGCCTCTTGTCGGATTCGAACCAACGACCCCGAGATTACAAATCACGTGCTCTGGCCAACTGAGCTAAAGAGGCAGGTGGGCAAGCGATTCCTATCGCGCCGCTACAACCAAGTACCCTTGCTGCGTTCCCACCCTGGGGGATTCCGAGGGAGCTGGCCGTAGGAGACTTGCCCATGTCGCTGTTAAGCGGGTGCAAATTTACACATTCTCGCTGGATTAAGGGCGGAATGTGACCTTTAATTATGTTTTATTAACTTATCTGTCCTGTGGGACGGGCAGGTGTGTTCCTGGTCTCACTGGAGAATCTCGGCCTTGAGAATGCGCACGTCTTCCAGGGGGCGGTCGTTATCATCAGTGTCTACCCACTGGATTTCCTTCACCACGTCTAATCCCTCTATGGTTTCTCCGAATACGGTGTATTGACCATCCAGGCTGGGCGTGCCGCCTATTCGCTTGTAGGCTTCCCTCACCGCAGGGGTCAATTTCACTTTCCCTTGGGTGTACTCGTCGAGCCAGGCTTGCGCCTTGTCGAGCATGGCATCGTCGTATCGCCTGCCATAGACGATGTAGAACTGGGCTTCCGAGGATGATTTCTCAGGATTGACATCGTCGCCACGGCGGGCGGCGGCCAATGCTCCTCGTTTGTGGAAGAAGAGCGGGTAGCGAATCTCGGCGGGTATCTCCTGGCTTTCGATAGACTCGCCCAGTTTTCGTCCTGGCTGGGCATGGCGGCTCAGGCTGTCTCCGCTCTGTATCATGAACCCGCTGATGACGCGGTGGAAGAGTTGGCCGTCATAGTATCCCTGGCGCACCTTGCGCAGGAAGTTGTCCCGATGAAGGGGTGTCTCGTTGTAGAGGGTCAACTTGATATCTCCCTTGGTGGTGTGGAGGCATACCACGTGACGCAGGGAGTCTGTCTCCTGTGCAGGTACCAGGGACGTCACCAGGCAGAAGGCGCATAGTAACAGCAGTGTTCTCATAGGGGATAGACTGGAGGGTTATTCATTTTCGGAAGGCAGGAAGCCTTGTCGGCGCAGGGCTTCTATCATGCCTTGGCTCATGGCCTCGTTGTCTTTCTTGGTGTAGCGAAGGTCGGTGAACACCTGGGCCAGCGTCTGCTTGTGGTTGATGTCCACGAAGTATTGGTTTTCGGGCAACGATTCCTTGGGTTGATAGAAGCGGTCGATGCGCTCGGGCGTATAGTCTTGGTAGGTCTCCTGGTGTATCATGGCCTCCAGGGGAAGCCTGTCCGGCTGGGGAGGTTGCTCCGCGGGCCAGCCCAGGGTGATGGTGGCCACGGGAAACACGAGACGGGGCAGGCGCAGGGTGTCTATGATGAGTTGGGGCATGTATACGGTGGTGCCCAGGAAACAGGTGCCCAGTCCCTCTTCCTCGGCCAGGTTGCAGAAGGTCTGGGTATAGAGCAGGGCATCTGTCATGGCGTTGAGGAAGGAAAGGAAGTTATCGTAGCCTGGTGTCGCTTGCCGGTTCTCGGCCCAAAGAGTGGTGCGGCGGAAGTCGGCGCAGAAGGTGAGCGTGACAGGTGCTTCCCGCAGCATGGGTTGTTGGAAATGGGCGGGCGCGAGAGCTTTCTTCATCTCTTCATCTCGGGTGATGACCACGCTGTAGAGTTGCAGGTTACCCATGGTAGGGGTACGCTCCGCTTCCTCCAATAGTCTGTGGAGCAATTCGTCAGACACTTCTCGCTGGGCGTATTTGCGGATGGTTCTTCTCTGTCTCAATGATTCCATAGTGTGTATCCGTGTTATATATATAAGTATGTATAGCGAAATGGTTCTATCCGCGAAGATAGTGAGAATATGGGAGAAAGCCAAATAATTTGTCCGCGACATTTCGATAATTGCCACAATATTTTTCCGTATGGAAATAATTGACTAATTTTGCAAGCGATTAATAACGCATGTACTATGGACAACCAGAAGACATATTCGCAAGAAGAGGCTTACGAGGCCAGTTTGAAGTATTTTGGCGGTGATGAGTTGGCCGCCAGGGTGTGGGTGAATAAGTATGCCATGAAGGACAGCTTCGGTAATATCTATGAGTGTTCCCCCGAGGATATGCACTGGCGCATTGCCCGTGAGTTGGCTCGTGTGGAGCGGAAGTATCCCAATCCCCTGAGTGAGGAGCAGATCTTTGAGTTGCTTGACCATTTCCGCTATATCATTCCCGCGGGAAGCCCCATGACTGGCATAGGCAATGACTTCCAGGTGGCTTCGCTGAGTAATTGTTTCGTGGTGGGACTCGATGGTGACGCTGATTCCTATGGTGCTATCATGCGTGTGGACGAGGAGCAAGTGCAGTTGATGAAGCGACGCGGTGGCGTGGGACATGACCTGAGCCACCTGCGTCCCAAGGGCACGCCTGTAAACAACTCCGCGTTGACAAGTACGGGCCTGGTGCCTTTCATGGAGCGGTATAGCAATTCTACCCGTGAGGTGGCACAAGACGGCAGGCGAGGAGCCTTGATGTTGAGCGTAAGCATCAAGCATCCAGATAGCGAGGCTTTCATTGACGCCAAGATGACGGAGGGAAAGGTGACGGGTGCCAATGTCTCGGTGAAGTTGGATGACGAGTTTATGAGGGCGGCCATAGAGGACAAGCCTTATGTGCAGCAATTCCCCATAGACAGTCCTAATCCTGTGGTGAAAAAGGAAGTCTCCGCCCGCAAGTTGTGGGAGAAGATTGTGCATAACGCTTGGAAGAGTGCGGAGCCAGGTGTGCTGTTCTGGGATACCATCATCCGCGAGAGCATTCCGGATTGCTATGCCGACTTGGGCTTCCGTACCGTGAGCACCAATCCTTGCGGTGAGATACCCTTGTGTCCTTACGACAGTTGCAGGTTGCTGAGCATCAATCTCTATAGCTACGTGGATAATCCCTTTACCGCCGAAGCTCGCTTCAACATGGAGAAGTTCCAGCGTCACGTGGCATTGGCCCAGAGGCTGATGGATGATATCGTGGACTTGGAGATGGAAAAGATAGACCGCATCATGGAGAAGATTGCCCAAGATCCTCAAAGCGACGAGGTGAAGGGTGCGGAATATCACCTGTGGGAGAAAATCAAGCGTAAGAGCGGCATGGGCAGGCGCACGGGCGTTGGCATTACCGCCGAGGGCGATATGTTGGCGGCCTTGGGATTGCGCTATGGCACGCAGGAAGCTACCGATTTTTCTGTCAGCGTGCATCGGCAGTTGGCCTTGAGCGCTTATGGCTCTTCGGTGAACATGGCCAAGGAGCGTGGCGCTTTCGAGATTTATGACGCCAAGCGTGAGGAGAACAACCCCTTTGTGTTGAGGCTGAAGGAGGCTGATCCCGCGCTGTATGAAGACATGCGCCAGTATGGCAGGCGTAATATCGCTTGTCTCACTATAGCCCCCACGGGTACCACGTCTATCATGACACAGACCACCAGTGGCATAGAGCCAGTCTTCATGCCTGTTTATAAGCGTCGCAGGAAGGTGAATCCCAACGACACAAACGTGCACGTGGACTATGTGGACGAAGTGGGCGACAGCTTTGAGGAGTATATAGTCTACCACCGCAAGTTCCTCACCTGGATGGAAGCACAAGGCATAGACACCACCCAGCGTTACACCCAAGAGGAGATAGACGCTTTGGTGGCTCGGTCGCCTTACTATAAGGCCACGGCCAATGACGTGGACTGGTTGATGAAGGTGAAAATGCAGGGGGCTATCCAAAAGTGGGTAGACCATTCCATCAGCGTTACGGTCAACTTGCCCAACAGCGTGGACGAGGCTTTGGTAAACCAACTTTACCAAGAAGCATGGCGCAGCGGATGCAAGGGGTGCACCATATACAGGGACGGCAGCCGTTCGGGTGTGATGGTCTCCGTATCCAAAAAAGACGGAAAGAAAGCCTCTGCCCAGCCCACGGAAGAGATGCCTCCCTGCAAGCATCCCGAAGTGACCGAGGTGAGACCAAAGGTACTGGACTGCGATGTCGTGAGATTCCAGAACAACAAAGAGAAATGGCTCGCTTTCGTGGGACTGCTTGATGGGTATCCCTACGAGATATTCACTGGTTTGCAAGATGACGATGAAGGTATCATGTTGCCCAAATCGGTCGTGAAAGGCAAGATTATCAAACAGGTGAATGAAGACGGCACCAAGCGATATGATTTCCAGTTTGAAAACAAGCGCGGCTATAAGACCACAGTGGAAGGGCTGAACGAGAAATTCAATCCGGAGTATTGGAATTATGCCAAGCTTATATCTGGCGTGTTGCGCTATCGCATGCCGATAGACCATGTCATCAAGTTGGTGGGACAGTTGCAGTTGGATGACGAAAGCATCAACACCTGGAAGAATGGCGTGGAGCGTGCGCTCAAAAAGTATGTCAGCAACGGAACCAAAGCCAAAGGACAGAAGTGTCCCAATTGCGGCGGAGAGACTCTGGTCTACCAGGAAGGTTGCCTGATTTGCACTAACTGCGGCGCTTCTCGTTGCGGATAACTCGTAATTTTGCCATGGTCTTGAAGGAAAGTTTCATCACGCTCCATAACTTGCGCTTCCATGCCTTTCACGGCGTATTGGCGCAAGAGAGGGTGGTGGGCAATGACTATGAGCTGTCTCTGCGCCTGGGCTATGACGTGACCCGAGCCATCTGTTCAGACAAAGTGGAAGACACGCTCGACTACGCACGGGTTTACCAAGTGGTGGCGCAAGAGATGGGAGAGCCTTCCGCGCTTCTTGAGAGGGTGGCAGGCAGAATAGGTGAGCGGTTGTTCCAGAAGTTTCCCGCTATTACCTCTGCCCATATCCATTTGGTGAAACGTAATCCTCCTATGGGGACGGACTCCGAAGGGGCAGGGGTGGAGCTATATTTAATAAATGATAAAACTTAAACCAAAGTTTAGGTTTTCTCGTATAAATATGTTAATTTCGCGACGTGGCAAGATATCAGATGTTTTATAGGTTGCTGGCCTGTCTTATGGCCATAAGCGTGTGGAGCGCGGAGGCATGGTCTGCCGACAAGCGTTTTACCCTGGTGATAGACGCGGGACATGGTGGCCACGACACAGGAGCCATAGGTGCGATTTCCAAGGAGAAGGACATCAATCTCAGGGTGGCTTTGGCTTTTGGCAAGTATGTGGAGAATGGTTGTCCTGACGTGAAGGTGATTTACACCCGGAAGACAGACGTGTTTGTCTCGTTGATGAATCGTGCCAACATAGCCAACCGCAACGGTGCGGACCTTTTCATCTCCATCCATACCAACGCCTTGGCCAAGGGAAAGATAGCCCGCGGCTTTGAGACCTATACATTGGGTATGCACCGCGCCAAGGACAACTTGGATGTGGCCATGCGAGAAAACTCCGTCATTTCCATGGAGAAAGGCTATCAGCAGACTTATGCGGGCTTCGACCCCAAGTCTTCCGAAAGCTATATCATGTTTGAGTTCATGCAGGACAAGAACATGGAGAAAAGCGTAGAACTGGCCAGCATGATACAGCGCAGCGTGTGCCGTGTGGCTGGCAGAGCCAACAAGGGCGTGCACCAAGCGGGCTTCTTGGTACTGAGAGAGACTTCCATGCCCAGTTGCCTCATAGAGTTGGGCTTTATCACCACCCGTGACGAGGAGCGGGCTCTTAATGACAAGGGAACGGTAGACGATATCGCCCGTGGCATCTATCAGGCTTTCCGTGAATATAAGCGCAAGCACGCTGGTGGAGACACGGGTTCCTACGCAATAGCCTCCTCTCCAGAAGTCGACAGCTCTTCTGAACGGGAAACCCGTAAAGAGGAACAACGAGAGGAACGGCGGAAGCGCAAGTCAGACAAGGAAGCTCCAGTATTCAAGGTGCAGGTGATGGCTTCCGACACCAAACTCAAGAAAGGTGACAGGCAGTTCAAGGGCGAGAAAGATTGTGAATACTACAAGGAGGGCGGACTTTACAAGTACACCATAGGTGAATCGCGTGACTATAATGAGATTTACCGTCTGCGCAAGAAACTGCTGGAGAAGTTCCCCCAAGCCTTTATCGTGGCTTTCAAGGATGACGAGAAGTGTGATGTCAACCAGGCCATTAGGGAGTTTAAGCGAAACCGCTAACGCCCTCGGCCTATATACATATTATATATATAAAGACGAACCGCAATGAGCAAGATGCGATTTACCAAAGAGATAAAGATAGCCCTCGTGGGCGTGGTGGGTATAGTGGTATGTTATTTTGGGCTCAACTTCTTGAAGGGATTGCCCATATTCTCTACCGACACGATTTACTATATCACGTTCGACGACGTGAAAGGCATGGGCGTGTCCACCCCCATCTATGCCGACGGCTACCAGGTGGGCGTGGTCAAGAATCTTTCTTATGATTTCAACCAGGGAGGCCCCGTGAAGGTGGCCGCCAGCATTAACAAGGACTTGCGCATACCTTTGGGCAGCACCGCGGAGATAGACAAGGACTTGATGGGCAACATACAGATCAACCTGTTATTGGCCAACAATCCCCGCCAGCGTGTGGAGGTGGGTGGCTCTATCCCAGGAGGCATCAACGCGGGTGCCTTGGGAAAGATGCAGGACATGATACCCGCCATCCAAAAGATGCTGCCCAAGTTGGATTCCATCATGACCAACATCAACTTGTTGCTTGCCAATCCCGCCATCGCCCAGTCGTTGGCCAACATGCAGACCGTCTCCTCCAACCTCACGGTCTCCACCCGGGAACTCAATACGCTCATGGCTTCCCTCAACCGCCAGGTGCCTGGCATGATGGCTAAGGCTGACAACGTGCTCGACAATACCGAGCGACTCACGGGAAATTTGGCGGCGATAGATGTGCAGGCGACTGTGGACAGCGTCAACCAGACATTGGCCAACGTCAATGCGTTCACCGCTAAGCTCAACAGCGATAAGGGTACGCTGGGCTTGTTGCTCAACGATCCCTCGCTCTACCGCAATCTCAACGCTACCATGAGTTCCGCCGACTCCCTGTTAATAGACCTCAGGCAGCATCCCAAGCGCTACGTCCACTTCTCCCTTTTCGGCAGGAAGGACAAGTAGGGGAAACCGAACATAAGCGAATCGGGCAAGTTACATAAGTGAAACGATCAACTCACTTATGCAACTTGCCCGATTCGCTTATGTTTATAAAAACTTGCGTTTAGGTTGGTTCTGCCCTCTGGCATAGCTTTCGGGCGATTGCGTGTGAAGGCTGTGAGATTACGATTTCTTGGAGATTTTAAAGGGAAAGATGGATTTTTATGAATGTTTTCTGATTTTTTTATGGGAAAACATCAAAACTCTCGCGCTAAATCACTATCTTTGTGACTATTCTTAACCTTAATATAAAAATGTATGGAAAAGAGAATTTTAGGCCTTGACCTCGGTACCAACAGCATAGGTTGGGCTTTGGTAAAAGGAGAGCGTCATGAAAACGATAACGAGACCATATTGACCCATGTAGAAGCGGCTGGCAGCAGGATATTGCCACTGGATGCTGCGGCGCAAGGAGATTTCGAGAAAGGAAATCCCGCGAAAACACAAACTAGTGAGCGCACCCGTATGCGGGGCACAAGACACTTGCTGGAACGGAGCTTGTTGCGCAGGGAACGGCTGCACAGGGTGCTTGACATCATGGGCTTTCTGCCTCCGCACTACTCCCAATCGCTTACCCGCTATGGTAAGTTCAAGACCGACACGGAGTGTAAATTGGCTTGGCGCAAGACGGAGACGGGACATTATGAGTTCCTTTTCCAAGACTCTTTCCAGGAAATGCTCCATGACTTCCAAAACCATGGCAAGTTGGGGGAAAACAAGAAGATACCTTACGACTGGACCATTTATTATCTGCGTAAGAAAGCCCTCACGCAACCTGTCTCCAAGCAGGAACTTGCCTGGATATTGTTGAACTTCAACCAAAAGAGGGGTTACTATCAGCGAGAAGACCAAGCCGTTGACGATAATCAAAAGAAACGGGTGGAGTATCAGGCACTCAAGGTGATTTCGGTAGAGGATACTGGTGAGAAGAAAGGGAAGAACACGTGGTACGACGTTCGCTTGGAAAATGGTTTGGTTTATCACTATTCCGCTCCGATAAAACCCGACTGGAAAGGGGAGACCAAGGAGTTTATTGTTACCACCACCATAGATCAGAACGGGAAGCCCGAACTAGACAAGGACGGGAAGCCGAAATATTCCATGAGGGCACCCAAGGAGGATGACTACAAGTTGCTCATGGAGAAAACCAAGAAAGACATCACTGATTCAGGAAAGTCGGTAGGGGAGTATATCTATGACGCATTGTTGGTCAATCCGCAGCAGAAAATAAGGGGCGGGCTGGTGCGCACGATAGAGCGGTATTTCTACAAGAAGGAACTAGAAAAGATTTTGCTTTCACAAGAACGTTTCATCCCCGAGTTGACAGACCGAGAGCTCTATAGGCGATGCGTGGAGGAACTTTATCCCTCTAATGACGCATATCGCCATTTGATAGAGAGCAGGGACATGCGCTATCTCTTGGTGGAGGATATTCTGTTCTACCAGCGACCCCTGAAGAGCAAGAAATCCTTGATAGACGATTGCCCCTATGAGTCACGCTCTTACGTAGACCGAGAGACGGGAGAAATCAAGTCTTCTCCCGTGAAGTGTATTGCCCAGTCACATCCGCTTTTCCAGGAATTCAGGTTGTGGCAATTCATCCATAACCTGCGTATTTACCAAAACGAGAGGTCTGTGGAAGGCAAATTACAACTGGACGTGGATGTTACCGAAGAGGTCTTGCCAACGCCGGAAAGCAAGGCTGCGCTGTTCCGCTTTCTGAACGACAGGGAAAATGTGACTCAGGAAATCTTGCTGAAGGAAGTTTTCAAGGGTAGGAAACTTTCAGTGAAAGATTGTCCCTATCGTTGGAATTATGCTGGGGAGGGGAAGAAATATCCTTGCAATGAGACTCGCCACCTGATGCTCAAGCTGTTGAAGAAAGCGGGTATAGACACGGCTTTCCTTACCCCAGAGAAAGAGCAAGCCCTTTGGCACATCATGTATTCCGTGGAAGACAAAGACCAATATGAAAAGGCGTTGAGCACGTTCGCCAGGAAAAACGATTTGCCTGATGGGTTCAAGGAGCAATTCAAGAAAGCCCCCACTTTCAAGAAAGACTATGGCGCATATTCTCTTAGGGCCATCAAGAAATTGCTTCCCTTGATGCGCGTCGGTGAATATTGGTCGGCGGACTGCATAGACAGCGAGACGAAAGAGAGGATAAGCCAAATTATCCGCGGAGAGATGGATGAGAAGGTTAGCCAGCGCATGACGAAATCACGGGATAGCTTTACTGATATCTCCCAGTTCCAGGGTCTGCCTGTTTGGCAGGCTTGCTATGTGGTTTATGGCAGGCATAGCGAGGCCACTGAAATCCAGCGATGGGAAAAGCCCGAGGATATAGACGTTTACCTGAAAGCCTTTAAGCAGCACTCACTGCGTAACCCCATCGTGGAGCAGGTAGTGTTGGAAACTCTCCGTGTGGTGAGGGACATCTGGAAGACTTATGGCAAGGTGGACGAGATACACATAGAGATGGGGCGTGACATGAAAAACACGGCCGAGGAGCGCAAGCGGATTTTCAATCGCAACCAGCAAAACGAGAATGACAATTTGCGTATCAAGGCTTTGCTGACAGAATTCATGAACCCAGACTTCGAGATAGAGGGCGTGCGTCCCTATTCTCCTTCCCAACAGGAGGCGTTGCGCATCTACGAGGATGGCGCATGGAGTGGCCTGGACGAAGAGAAGGAAGACAAGAAAGAATTGGAAGCTATCAGGGAGATATTGGGCAAGTTCTCGCAGTCGGACAAGGCGAAGCGGCCTACTCACTCCGAGGTGTTGCGCTACAAGGCTTGGCTGGAGCAACGTTACAGTTCGCCCTATACGGGCGAGGCCATTCCCTTGGCCAAGCTCTTTACCCCGGCCTACGAGATAGAGCATGTCATTCCGCAATCCCGCTTCTTCGATGACTCTTTCTCCAATAAGGTAGTATGCGAGGCGGAGGTCAACAAGCTTAAGGACAGGATGCTGGGCTATGAGTTTATCAAGGCGCACCAAGGAGAGGTCGTGTCCCTGAGCGGCACGGGAAGATGTGCGCGGATATTGTCCCCCGAGGAATATGAGCAAAGGGTGACCGACTGCTACAAGCACAATACCGCCAAGATGAAGAAACTGCTGATGGAGGAAATACCCGACGACTTCATCCAAAGGCAGATGAATGATTCCCGCTATATCAGCAAGTTGGTGAAGTCCTTGCTTTCCAACATGGTGAGGGAAGAAGGCGAACGGGAAGCCATTTCCAAGCATGTCATCACCTGTAATGGCACTATCACGGACCGATTGAAGAAAGATTGGGGCGTGAACGATGTGTGGAACCATATCATATTGCCCCGCTTCCAGCGCATGAAGGATTTGACGGGCAGGAACGATTTCGTGGCCGTCAACTCGCAAGGCCATGAGATTCCTTCAGTCCCGCCAGAGTTGCAAAAGGGATTCAAGAAGAAGCGCATAGACCATCGCCACCACGCCATGGACGCTATCGTGATAGCCTGCACCACCAGGAACCACGTGAATTTGCTGAACAACGAGGCGGCCATGTCTGAGAATAAGGCCAACAGGATCGCCCTCTCCAGGAAACTTCGCCGTTATGAGAACTGCGCAATCTATAAGGGAGGCGAAACCAAGAACATCAGCGTGGCTAAGGAATTCCTGAAGCCTTGGGCAACATTTCCCGCGGACGTGGAGCGTGCGCTGGGCGATATTGTCGTGAGCTTCAAGCAAAATCTGAGGGTTATCAACAAGGCCACCAATCACTATGAGCACTATAAAGATGGCAAGAAAGTGAAGGTACCCCAGAAGAAGGGCGACATGTGGGTCGTGCGCAAGCCCCTGCACAAGGATACGGTGTATGCCTTGGTGAACCTGAGAAATGTGAAAACCGTGGGATTGAAAGACGCTATCTTGATGCCCGACCGCATCGCCAACAAGGACTTGAAGAAGAAAGTGAAAGAGCTCTTGGCGCAAGGCGATGACTTGAAAAAGATAAAGAAGTATTTCGAGACGGAGAAAGACACTTGGCAAGACGTGGACGTCAAGAAAATAGAGGTCTACTACTTCTCGGAGGAAACCGCCAACCATTACTACGCCACTCGCAAGCCGTTTGATGCCAATGTCAAGATAGACAGTGTTACTGACACGGGCATCCAAAAGATATTGCGCCGTCACCTGGAGGAAAATGGCAATAAAGCAGACGTGGCTTTCTCGCCCGAGGGCATCGCCCGAATGAATGAGAACATCTTCCGCCTCAATGGCAACAAGCACCACCAGCCTATCTATAAGGTAAGGGTGTATGAGAAGGCCAATAAGTACCCCGTGGGACAGACGGGCAACAAGGCTTCGAAGTTTGTGGAGGCAGCCAAGGGAACCAATCTGTATTTGGCGGTTTACGAAAGCGAGGTGGTAGACAAGAAAACGGCTGAAATTTCCAAGAAACGTTCGTATGTGATTGTTCCCTTGCGGGATGCCGTGGCAAGACAGAAGCAAGGGGTGCCCGTTGCTCCAGAGCGGAATGAAGAAGGGGGCAAGTTGCTCTTTGTCCTCTCCCCTAAGGATTTTGTATATGTGCCGACGGAAGAGGAGAGAAGCAAAGGGGAAGTGCTGTTGCCTTTAGATAAGAACAGGATTTATATCATGATGGACGCTAGTGATGGAATAGTCAACTTTCTGCCTTATTCCGTGGCTAACCTCATCTACGCTCTTCCAAAGGACCAGGCTTCGGGTTTCTGTACGGATGGGCGCATGATACAAAACGAGTTTGGCTTGGGAAGCCCAAAGTCCAAGAACGAGCGAGCCCTCACGGGCGAGATGATCAAGGAAATCTGCTTGCCTGTCAAGGTAGACCGGTTGGGACGTATCACGGAAATCAACGGGAACAAGGTATGATAAAACGTACGTTGTGTTTCACCAATCCTGCCTATCTGTCCTTGACCAGCGGGCAGATGGTAGTCAAGATGCCAGAGGTGGAGAATGCCGACTTGCCCGAGCCTATCAAGCAGGAGAGCGTAAGGACTATTCCCGTGGAGGATATTGGCGTGGTGGTGCTCGACAACAAGCGCATCACCATTACGCACGGACTGCTGGAAGTCTTGCTGGAAAACAACTGCGCTGTTATCACTTGTGATTCGAGGAGCATGCCCGTGGGATTGCTCCTGCCGCTCTGTGGCAACACGGTGCAGAGCGAGCGTTTCCGTCACCAACTGGATGCCTCGTTGCCGTTGCGGAAACAACTTTGGCAACAGACAGTGAAAGCCAAGGTGGACAATCAAGCTGCCCTCTTGCAAGCTGCTACCCATGCCGAGGTGGGATGCATGAGAAAGTGGTCTGCCGAGGTGCGTAGCGCGGACGTGGGAAACATAGAAGCCAGGGCGGCCGCTTACTATTGGAAACAGTTGTTTGCCGAGGTGGAGGGACTGGAGAATTTTACCCGTGACCGTGAGGGGATGGCTCCCAACAACCTGCTTAACTATGGCTACGCTATCCTGAGGGCAGTCATAGCCAGGGCGTTGGTGTCTAGTGGCATGTTGCCCACGTTGGGCATCCATCATCACAATCGCTATAACGCCTACTGCCTGGCGGATGATATCATGGAGCCTTATCGGCCATTTGTGGACAGATTGGTGCTTGACATCGTTACGCGGCAGGGTGCGGCTTCCTGCGAGGAACTCTCCAGGGAACTGAAGATGGCACTACTCTCCATTCCCGTGATAGACGTGAAGATTGGCGGCAAGCGCAGTCCGCTGATGGTGGCCGCCAGCCAGACTACGGCTTCCCTTTATAAGTGTTTCAGCGGTGAGGCGCGCCTCGTCTCTTATCCTGTGCTTTGAATGGCGGCGGACAGGTTTAGCGAATATCGTGTCATGTGGATACTGGTGTTTTTCGACTTGCCCACGGAGACCAAGCGTGACAAGAAGACGTACGCCATCTTTAGGAACAAGTTGCGCAGGGATGGCTTCACCATGTTCCAGTTCTCCATCTACGTGCGCCATTGCGCCAGCATGGAGAACGCGGAGGTGCACATGAAGCGCGTGCGCGCCTTTCTGCCAAAGTATGGAAAGGTGGGTTTGATGTGCGTCACGGACAAGCAGTTCGCCAGCATGGAACTTTTCTATGGCCAGAAACCCCAAAAGCCCAACGCCCCAGGCCAGCAGCTGGAGCTGTTTTAGACCAGAGGCGTTGGATTCTCTTTATAGTCTCACCGCGTCGGAGTTACCAGCGCATTATTTTTTCAACACATATATGGCGTGTGTCCTGTTGCCTGTGCGCAGGATGCCCGTACTCTCGTCATGCGACCATTTGGCCAGTTCCCGGTAGGCCGTGGTGCGGCTCAGGCCGGAAAGGGCAACGTAGTCGGCCAGGTACATCACGCTGTGTTCCGCTATGAATGCCTTGGCTCGCTTCAGGCGTTCTTCCTCCGTGTAGGGAGACACACGGCGGCGGAATCTTCCCGGTGCTTTCGTGAGGTGCATGTGGTCATTGACAGCGTTCATGAGCTTTTTCTCCGGGCCGGAAGTTAATGCTCCCCACGCAGAAGCTGGTGGCGTTTCTGCGGCCGCCCTCTCCGTCCTCCGTCTCCCGCTCCACGCCTTTACGGTAGGCCAGGGAGGGAGTGAACACGCCCAGCCCGTCTATCTTCACGGAGTCCCCTTCACCCAGGTTCTCCGCCATGTAGCTCCATAGATAGTCTATCACGGCCACTATTTCGCCTCTGGAGAACGTGGTGTGGCTGGCTATCTGCTTAGCCAGCGCATTGCTGTCAATACATTGCCCGATTATTAATTTAGGGTAGGTCAGCGTCTTTCCCTCCTTGTTGAGGTCGACAGCCTCCTGCATTACGTATTTTGCCATACCTTGTTGAATTCGTATTACTTACCTGCAAAGATACAAAATAATAGGAGCAAATGCAAGAGAAGATAGCTGAATAATCTGTTCCACGACGTGGAATAGAACTATTAGTTGGCTTTTTGCGATTTATACCTTATTTATCATGAGTTTGACGGATTATGTTTTGCGCATATCCTAAATGTAGAGACGTGGCGTGCCGCATGTATGTGTCACGCCATTTCTGCAATTTTTCTCGAACTCACGTTATTTAGAAAAGATTTGTTATAGGTGTTTTTTTTGATTCTTTTCATTTCTTTTCAAATTGTTTATACCCAGTTTCGCCTTTTCATGGAAAAAGAAAGAGCGTGAAGGTATATAAGCAAGAAGGAAGAAACCTCTCGTTTGTTGAGGTCTCTTCCTTCAAGCATGGGATTTTTCCCATTTCTATCATTGCTTACAACACTCTCATATTGAGCTACTTCCACATAATCAGGTGTTGTTCAATAAGCAAAGATACGAATTTTTCAGCAAATCACAACGAGTGGTTTTATGGATAGGTTCAATTTGAAGGTGTTGTTCAATAAGCAAAGATACGAATTTTTCAGCAAATCACAACACCTTTGACGCACATGAGCATGGTGTTTTGGGTGTTGTTCAATAAGCAAAGATACGAATTTTTCAGCAAATCACAACATGATTGCAATCCTGGAGACCATTATGAGAGGTGTTGTTCAATAAGCAAAGATACGAATTTTTCAGCAAATCACAACATATTTTTGCTATTGTCAACGCCGGCTCCGGGTGTTGTTCAATAAGCAAAGATACGAATTTTTCAGCAAATCACAACCCAACAACGCGCTCACGTCGCTCATCAAGGGGTGTTGTTCAATAAGCAAAGATACGAATTTTTCAGCAAATCACAACATGATGGATAGAATGGAGCAAGGTACTCGGGTGTTGTTCAATAAGCAAAGATACGAATTTTTCAGCAAATCACAACTGGCAAGCGATACAAGAGGTACTTCCTCCTGGTGTTGTTCAATAAGCAAAGATACGAATTTTTCAGCAAATCACAACCATGCTATCGTCGTGCTCATATTGTTTGTAGGTGTTGTTCAATAAGCAAAGATACGAATTTTTCAGCAAATCACAACTACAGACACAAGGTCTTGTAAGTTTAGTAAGGTGTTGTTCAATAAGCAAAGATACGAATTTTTCAGCAAATCACAACCTACATACACCAGCGTTTCAAGTCATCCCTGGTGTTGTTCAATAAGCAAAGATACGAATTTTTCAGCAAATCACAACCTTTTCTTCTTTTTTCCATTTTGTAGCTAGGTGTTGTTCAATAAGCAAAGATACGAATTTTTCAGCAAATCACAACAGTCCGTTGGTATGTCTTCTATGAATTTTAGGTGTTGTTCAATAAGCAAAGATACGAATTTTTCAGCAAATCACAACGATGAACCAGAACAGCAAATTGAGGACTAGGGTGTTGTTCAATAAGCAAAGATACGAATTTTTCAGCAAATCACAACAGATGTGTTACTTTACCATAGCAGTTCGGGGTGTTGTTCAATAAGCAAAGATACGAATTTTTCAGCAAATCACAACACGATGAAGAATCCATCCTCGTTGACCTTGGTGTTGTTCAATAAGCAAAGATACGAATTTTTCAGCAAATCACAACAACATAATGCCGATACAAAATGGAAGGCCAGGTGTTGTTCAATAAGCAAAGATACGAATTTTTCAGCAAATCACAACCGGTAAACTTATCGGATGGAACGATGGAGAGGTGTTGTTCAATAAGCAAAGATACGAATTTTTCAGCAAATCACAACAAAATCATCCCGAGACTACATCGTGTTCAAGGTGTTGTTCAATAAGCAAAGATACGAATTTTTCAGCAAATCACAACCTACTTCTGAGACTTCAGAGGGTACCCTCGGGTGTTGTTCAATAAGCAAAGATACGAATTTTTCAGCAAATCACAACAAGAATCACCTATTAAAAGAAGTTACTTTTGGTGTTGTTCAATAAGCAAAGATACGAATTTTTCAGCAAATCACAACGTTAAATTTTTTCCCATACGACAATGGCATGGTGTTGTTCAATAAGCAAAGATACGAATTTTTCAGCAAATCACAACGTAGTAGGCTCACCATTATACTTCGCAACGGGTGTTGTTCAATAAGCAAAGATACGAATTTTTCAGCAAATCACAACATATGTTGGTGTCTTTTCACGATAGGAATGGTGTTGTTCAATAAGCAAAGATACGAATTTTTCAGCAAATCACAACAGTCTATCAGAATACTTCATATAGTATTGAGGTGTTGTTCAATAAGCAAAGATACGAATTTTTCAGCAAATCACAACGCATCGCAATACTAATTATCTTGCGTATGTGGTGTTGTTCAATAAGCAAAGATACGAATTTTTCAGCAAATCACAACATTACTTCTTCTCTTTCCTCTCTCGCAACAGGTGTTGTTCAATAAGCAAAGATACGAATTTTTCAGCAAATCACAACACGACGAGAACATCCAGCGGATGCCAGTTTGGTGTTGTTCAATAAGCAAAGATACGAATTTTTCAGCAAATCACAACTAGAACTTGTACGAATGGTAGGCGAATGGTGGTGTTGTTCAATAAGCAAAGATACGAATTTTTCAGCAAATCACAACCGAAAACAGATTTCACGGAATGGCGCGGGAGGTGTTGTTCAATAAGCAAAGATACGAATTTTTCAGCAAATCACAACCGCACTGCCTGGACACTATTTTGACAATCTGGTGTTGTTCAATAAGCAAAGATACGAATTTTTCAGCAAATCACAACTGGGCTCCACGTCCACCCTGCTGCTCGTGCGGTGTTGTTCAATAAGCAAAGATACGAATTTTTCAGCAAATCACAACGTAAATCAATTGCCTTCCGTTCGCAATATGGGTGTTGTTCAATAAGCAAAGATACGAATTTTTCAGCAAATCACAACAAAGCATGGGCGGTCATTTTCACCAAGAAAAGATGTTCTGTCATTCTATTGCTGAGATGGCGTTTGCCTTAGTCTTAGGAGAAGGGGAGAACCTATAAATGTTCATCACCCCTTCGCCATAGCTTCCCACGGAGAAAACAGTTACCGAGAATACAGTTAGGTGGCAACTCCCAATATAGGCGAAGCCCCGAACGCATATCTATTCAATTGCCAAGATTAGTGTCTCCGTAAAAAGCCATGGTGCTATTAAGTTGTTGCCTCTAGGGTTTATCGTATGACGAATTTCTTTCCGCCACGGATGTAGATGCCCCTTGGCAGGTTGTCGGTATCGGGCATACGGATGCCTTGCAGGTTGTAGATTGCCTCATCTTCTTCAACCGTGATGGTCGACACGGAAGATATTGAGGTGGTTTCGCTTGAATAGTCGTCGTTGTTGGTCAGGTACATGTCGGCTACGTCTATGATGCCTTCCGCTCCAGCCCATAGGGAAATAATCGAGACGTGGGAAACGTCCATAGGTTGTCCTTTCAGGTCATCGCCGCTGGTATAGGTGATTTCCTGGAGCGGTATGGCGATAGTCGTCGTATTCGGTTCGATAGGGTGGCTGTGGTTAGGTGTCCAAATATTGCTCTCGGGATAGATGTTGATGCTGGCGTTCACGTTTTGCGGCTTGTCCAGCTTCAGTACTAGGTATTTGTAATCGCTCATGTCGATGCCGCTGCTATATACCCAACCCATTTGTCCGTATTGGCCAGGAGAGAATGACCGCGTAGCTTCATCGTAGATGCCTTCACCGAAGAGGTCGGTGTGGATGAATTCCTCGCTGAAAGGGAAATAGGTGGCTCGCAGGGTGAAAGTGGCGGTGAGTGTCTGGCCAGTCGGGTCGGTGTAGGTGGCTTTCACGTCTGTTTCCCCCTGGACGAGTCCTATTACCCTCCCGTTGGAGATGCGTGCCACCGCAGGGTTGCTCAACTCGTAGCTGGCGATGGAGGCTATGTTTTCCGCGTATCCGCCCCCGAAGTCTGCCGTCAGATTCAACTCTTTTCCCGTTCCTATTTGGATTTCCATGTCGGTCTCTTCCAGGGTCAGCCTCTCGGCAGGCCGTTCGGGCATGCCTGGCAACATGCGATAGACGTTTTTCAATACAGACATGGCGTAATGCTTTCCCAGTTCCCGGTAGCCCGCGGCCGTGAAGTGCAACCCATCGTTCGCTCCCGCGCAGCCCTCGGAAGAGACAACATAGGCGTTCATCATGTCTGGGAGGCGGGCGATGATGTCATTGTGGCCGTAGCAGACACCGCCTTCTTCCTGGCGCAGCGTTTCTCCCGCGAACAGGGGCACTTCATCGCCATCCAGGTTGAGGTCGTGTATCAGGTCTTCATATATCTTTCGCACTTTCATTGGCCAGTCGCCTTGCGTGTTGTTGCTTTCGCCTTGATGAAGCAAGATACCCTTGATAACACCGTCTTTTTGTGCTTTCTTGGCCATGGCCACCATTTTCGCGTAGGGATTTCCGTCATATAAATCCATCAGCGAGCGTTGCCAGTCGTCGGTCGTGGCATAGTAGTTCTTGTAGTTCTCCTTGTCGAAGGCATCGATGCCAGAGCCTCCCATGGCTATGACGATTACGCCGACACGGTGGGTACTTGGCAGGTGCTCCACCATGGTGCGCCCAAAGTAGTCGACGGGGGTTAGGCCTGTGCCAGCGCGGCACAATGGAGGAATGGCTGTGTACCATTCACCGGGAACACGGTTGATCTCGCGATCTACGTCGCACACACTCATCACTTGGAAGCGTTCGTCCACTCCCGTTTTGTCGATCTCCTCTATGGCGGCGTTCCCTTCCATGTTGGATTGGCCGAAGCATAGGTAGATGTGGAAGTTCGGATCAGGTTGTGTAGCGTCTCTTTCAGGTAATGGGTTGTCGGCGAACGCAGCGGATGCCATGAGCGTAGCCGCCAGAAGTGTGTAAAGATGTTTTTTCATATTAGATGTTTATGGTATTATTATCTTGTTCTTTACAAGACTTCGCGAAGTTATGAAAATAAATCCGAATACCTTGAAAGATGGTGTAACGAATACTTTTCGCTACGTCGCGAAGTTGGGTGATTTGGATACGATGGGAGTGTGCCCATTGTTCCGCTCCGTGCGCAACTTCCTCGTCAACCTTTGCTCCGCGCTCACCGCGTATAGTTTCTTCGACAACAAGCCGGAGGCATTGCCCGTGCATGTCGAAAGAACTGCTCAACTGGAACTTTTCTAACTATACTTTATCCCGAACTCAAATATTATTTCATGAAGAGGCTATCCCCAAACTGGTCAGGAAGGGTAGACTCTTTTGTGTATGCTTGGACTTATTGCTTACTTGCCAAAGTATTATAGGATACTTGCCCATTTATCCAATAATACCTGCTCATTTATTATTGGATACTTGGGCAAGTAATCTATGGTTCAGTAACAGCGTGGCTTTAGTCGGCTTATGGTGATCAAACTTCCGATTAAAGGTTTCTAATTCGAAATCTACCTTCATTACCAATTCTTTCAGTGTCATAAGCAAATAGTTTTGCGTAAAGCAAGTGTTTTTCTGTGCCAAAACAAAGTACTGGGTTGATATATTTTTTGCTTATGCCTCAATTCGGCACACGCCTTCTCTTATTTTGTACTCGTAAACTCTAAATAGGTGAAAACAATGAGAAACATTCAGAATCACGACGTGAAGATATTCACGGACAATATCGAAACGACCGCCATCGAACAGATAGAACGGTTGCTGACTATCCCCGCATTCGGCGGTTGCAAAATCCGCGTCATGCCTGATGTTCATGCAGGGGCAGGTTGTGTCATTGGCTTTACAGGTGACTTGGGAGACAAGGTTATCCATAATATCGTAGGTGTGGACATCGGTTGCGGCATTTTGGCACAACCGTTCACCTGCATGAAAGAGATAGATTACCACGCCTTGAATGAGTTCATCCTACATCACATCCCGTCAGGGCGCAATTATCGGGACAACAAGTATGCACCACTGCCACAAAAGTATATGGATGCTTACCGCGAGAGCAAGAATCTCATCAAACAGATGCGTTGCTACCAGGAATTGAAAGAGACGAAACGCCTCAATCTCTCCATCGGTGGAAGAGAAAGCTGCCAATCTGCTTTATTTCATCACCAAGAACCACAGTTTTAACGATGGCAACAAACGCATAGCGGCAGCTTTGTTCCTATACTTTCTCAACTGCAATGGCGTCCTGCCTTGACGGAATGCCTCCAGTTCTGCGTCATTCAGCGGATAACAGGAAGAATAGCGGATAAGTACAATCGCATGGTCATATCGGTCTAAATCAAGTTGCTGGTATTGCGGACAAAAGGGAGAATAAGGCAAGCATGAGGCTGGAGAGCGCGGATGGAATATTTTGATAGATTCAGATGTTTCTTTCCAATATTAGAATGTTCTTGTAGTAATTTTATTATCCTTGTAGCCCGATATATAGTTGCTTCTTAAACAAAGGCAGAATATTATGGAAGAGCAAGTTTCACGACAATATATAGCAATAGACCTAAAATCATTCTACGCTTCCGTGGAATGTGTAGAGCGAGGGCTTGATCCGCTTGACACGTTTCTTGTCGTGGCCGACCCAGCAAGGACGGAAAAGACCATCTGTCTTGCCGTGTCGCCCGCACTGAAAAGTTACGGTATCGGCGGCAGGCCACGGCTGTTCGAGGTGGTACAAAGAGTGCGTGAGGTTAATCGGCAACGGGGACATAGCGGAAAATCGCACTCCAAAAAGGAACTGGACGCGCATAAGGAACTTGCTGTGGATTATCTGGTAGCACAGCCACGCATGGCTCACTATATCAAATACAGCACACGCGTTTACGAGGTATATCTCCGATATATCGCCCCGGAGGATATTCACGTCTATTCCATAGACGAGGTGTTTATGGACGTGACGGCATATCTCAAAAATTATAAGATGACCGCCCATGAGTTGGCTATGAAAATGATTTGTGAGGTCTTGAAAGAAACAGGCATCACCGCTACTGCCGGCATAGGAACCAACCTTTACCTCTGCAAGATAGCGATGGATATTGTAGCCAAGAAAATGAAGCCGGACAAGGACGGTGCGCGTATAGCCGAGCTTGACGAGATGTCCTACCGCCGCCAGTTATGGGAACATACTCCGCTCACGGATTTTTGGCGCGTGGGGCGTGGAATTGCCGCACGGCTGGCAATCTACGGCATCCTGACAATGGGCGATATCGCCCGATGTTCCATCGAGCACGAGGATTTGCTGTATAAGCTGTTCGGGGTCAATGCGGAGCTGCTGATAGACCATGCCTGGGGATGGGAGCCGGTGACGATGGAACTGATAAAGTCATACCGCCCGGAGGCAAGCTCCGTCAGCAGCGGACAGGTGCTCCAGTCACCCTATACGGCAGCCAAAGCCCGGAATGTGGTGCTGGAAATGGCGGACAGCCTTTCCTTGGACTTGGTGGACAAGAAACTGATGACCGACCAGCTTGTGCTGACCATCGGTTACGACACCGAATCGCTGACGGACAGGAACATTAGGGAAAAGTATCAAGGCAAAATAGCGACCGACCGCTACGGCAGACAAGTCCCTGCTCATGCCCATGGAACAGCCAACATGGAGCGTCCGACCTCTTCCGAAAGAATCCTCATGGAGAAGGCTGGCGGACTGTTTGACCGCATCGTAAACCCCGACCTGCTGGTGCGCCGCATCACCCTGTCGGCTAACCATCTTATGCACGAGACGGATATACAGCCGAACAATAAAGCAATCCAGCTCGACCTTTTCACCGACTATGAGCAGCTGGAAATGGAACGGAAAGCTGAAGAAGAGATGTTGGCCAAGGAACGCCGTCGCCAGGAAGCCGTGCTGCAGATAAAGAAGAAGTTCGGCAAGAACGCCATCCTTAAAGGTTTGAACTATGCGGACGGAGCCACTCAAAGGGAGCGTAATCAACAGATAGGAGGACACCATGAGTAGATATGACGACATCATCAACCTGCCGCACCACGTTTCCAAAATCCGGAAGCCGATGCCGATGATAAACCGTGCCGCCCAGTTTGCGCCCTTCGCCGCTCTGACCGGCCATGACGAGGCGATTACTGAAACCGCACGGCAGACCACGCCGAAGCGGATATTGTCATCGGATGAACAGGAGATACTGTCCAAGCGTCTGGCTTATGCCATAGGGCATGTCGGTGAGCGTCCCAACCTTACATTCACTTATTTTATTCCTGATACCCAGAAGGAAGGAGGTAGGTATGTAAGCACTTCCGGAATATTACGAGCATATGATGATTTTGAAAAGAAAATAGCATTGGAGGATGGAACTGTCATTCTTATTGAGACTATAATTTCGATTTCAGGAGACATGTTAGACAAGTTCAACTTTGAAAAAATGAAATATTGAGCCTTGTCATACCTAAATCATGTATAAATCCATAGTCAAAAAATAATTTGTAGTTGTCATATTTGCCAATTATAAATGATCTCGTATCTTTGCTCCATAAAAAGAAAAAAATATGCTTCAAGGATTATCTTTTGTATCAAAATCCAACGGGCAGTCGGAAATTAGACTGATCCATGATTCGGGGAAACAACTGTATTGTTGTTCAATTCGATATTTCCATTACAAGCAGAAGAACAGTACGTAAGGGTAATTCATGAACTTTTCAATGTTCATCCCCAGCGAATCTTAGTAGGATTGAACAAGGCAAAGTGTCCACAGGCTTGGACATTCTTTCCAAAATAGCCAATGCTTTAGGATATAAATTAACGTGAGTTCGACGAAAAGTTGTAGAGACGCATTCTTGCGTCTCGGCAAGCAAGATTGCCGAATAAAATCGCCAATCGCGAAGACTTGGCAGCTGGCTGAGACGCAAGAATGCGTCTCTACAGTTTGGTGATAACAGGGCTGCGCACATAAAGTGGAATTCGTCGAACTCGCGTTAAATTAGATTTCGTAAGAACCGTATAAAAATAGTTTAGGCTGTAACGCCTGTCATACAGGACATTACAGCCTAAATCAATGCCTAAGATATTTTTAGAGAGTATCCTCTACCGCAGCCTGCGCCGCTGCCAACCTAGCGATAGGCACACGGAAAGGTGAACAGCTGACGTAATTGAGGCCTACCTTGTGGCAGAACTTCACGGATGAAGGCTCACCGCCATGCTCTCCACAGATACCGCATTTCAAGTCGGGACGGGTAGAGCGACCTTTCTTCACGGCCATGTCTATCAGTTGTCCTACGCCAGTCTGGTCGAGTACCTGGAACGGGTCTACATTCAGGATCTTCTTCTCCAAATAAGCGGGCAAGAAGCTGGCTATGTCATCACGGCTGTAGCCGAAGGTCATCTGTGTCAAGTCATTGGTTCCGAAGCTGAAGTACTCGGCTTTCTTGGCGATGTAGTCGGCTGTCAAGGCGGCGCGAGGTATCTCTATCATGGTTCCAATCTTGAAATCGATGGTGACACCCTCTTCCTCGAAGAGCTTTTGAGCGGTCTCGCGAATCACTTTCTCTTGCTCGTCGAACTCGTTGACGATACCAATTAGGGGTACCATAATCTCAGGATGGGGATCGAAGCCTTCCTTTTTCAAGTCGATGGCGGCTCCCAGGATGGCCTTGGTCTGCATAGCCGTGATCTCAGGATAGGTGTTGCCCAAGCGGCATCCGCGGTGACCCAGCATGGGGTTGTGCTCGCTGAGGGAGTTGACACGCCTCTGGATTTCCTCTACGGAGATGCCCATGTCGTCTGCCATAGTCTGTTGGCCTTTCAAGTCGTGGGGAACGAACTCGTGCAAAGGAGGATCGAGCAAGCGGATATTGACGGGATAGCCGTCCATGGCTTTCAATATGCCATAGAAATCTTGCTTCTGATAGGGGAGGAGCTTGGCCAGTGCCTTCTCGCGGCCTTGGGTGTTGTCTGCCAATATCATCTCGCGCATGGCCTTGATCTTCTCGTTCTCGAAGAACATGTGCTCAGTGCGGCAGAGTCCGATACCTACCGCTCCGAAACTGCGAGCCACCTTGGCGTCGTGGGGCGTATCCGCATTGGTGCGTACCACCAACTTGGTGTATTTGTCGCAGAGCTTCATCAACTCGGCGAAGTCGCCTGTCATCTCGGCAGGTTTGGTCTTTACCTCGCCTTGGTATACCTCTCCCGTAGTACCATTGATAGAGATATAGTCTCCCTCACGCAGGATTACGCCATCGATTTCCAAGGTGCGAGCCTTGTAGTCTACGTTGATGCCACCAGCGCCAGATACGCAGCATTTGCCCATACCACGGGCAACAACGGCGGCGTGGCTAGTCATACCGCCGCGAGCGGTAAGGATTCCCTCGGCGGCGCTCATGCCGGCCAAGTCCTCAGGACTGGTCTCCAGTCTCACCATGACTACGCGATGGCCTGCCTCATGCCACTTGGCGGCGTCCTCGGCAAAGAATACAATCTGTCCGCAAGCGGCACCAGGGGAGGCGGGAAGACCGCGGGTGAGCACCTTTGCTTGCGCTTGCGCCAACTTGTCGAATACAGGGTGTAACAGCTCATCCAGCTTGTTGGGCTCGCAACGCTCCAGGGCCGTCTTCTCGTCTATCTCGCCTTCGCGCAGCAAGTCCATGGCAATCTTCACCATGGCTGTACCTGTTCGCTTGCCGTTACGGGTCTGCAAGAACCATAGGTGGCCTTCCTGTACGGTGAACTCCATGTCTTGCATGTCGTGGTAGTGCTTCTCCAGTTTCTCTTGTATGGCGTTCAGCTGCGCGAATATCTCTGGCATAGCCTCTTCCATAGAAGGATACTTCGTGGCGCGGGTCTCTTCGTCAATGCCCTGTTGCTTGGCCCAGCGTTGAGAGCCTTCCTTGGTGATTTGCTGAGGAGTGCGGATACCTGCCACCACGTCTTCGCCCTGTGCGTTGACCAAGTATTCTCCGTTGAAAATGTTCTCGCCCGTAGCGGCATCACGGCTGAAACATACACCCGTGGCGGAAGTCTCGCCCATGTTGCCGAATACCATGGCCATGACGGTGACGGCCGTACCCCATTCGGAGGGTATGCCCTCCATCTTGCGGTAGAGGATGGCGCGCTCGTTCATCCAGCTGTCGAACACGGCGCAGATAGCTCCCCACAATTGTTCCATGGGGTCATCGGGGAATTCCTTGCCAGTCTGCTGGTGGATGGCAGCCTTGAAGAGTTTCACGAGTTGCTTCAGCTCGTCGATGTTCATCTCGTTGTCCAGCTTGATGTTACGCTGGCGTTTCACGTCCATGATGATTGCTTCAAAGGGGTCGATGTCATCTTTGTTGACGGGTTTCATGCCGAGCACCACGTCACCATACATCTGCACGAAGCGACGATAGCTGTCATAGGCAAACCTCTCGTTGCCGGTCTTGCGGGCAAGTCCTTCTACTACTTGGTCATTGAGTCCCAAGTTGAGGATGGTGTCCATCATGCCAGGCATGGAAGCGCGGGCACCTGAGCGCACGCTTACCAATAGCGGGTTCTCGACATCGCCAAACCTGGAGTTCATCAGTTTCTCGATGTGTTTCACTGATTGCTCCACTTCGTCTCTCATCAAGGCTACCACTTCGTCCTTGCCTTTTTCATAGTATTCACTGCACACATCGGTGGTGATGGTAAATCCTGGAGGAACGGGTACGCCGATTAAGTTCATTTCGGCCAGATTGGCTCCTTTGCCGCCCAAGAGGTTTCTCATGTCTGCTCTACCTTCCGCTTTCCCATTGCCGAAGGTATAAACTCGTTTTTCACTCATAGTTGATTAAAATGGTTTTATATGTTTAAGTTAAGATTATAATCTAGCGCAAAAATAATAATTATTTATTTTTCCACCAACTTTTTGAAAGTTTTTTTGCTATGCGCACATTACATTTTCATCTGTTTGCGCTCACACGTTCACTTTTTCAACTTTTTATTTCGTCAATTTGGCAAGTTTCATTACCTTCGCGGGCAAATTTCACGTAAACCCATGAGCAAAAAGAAATCCCTGCCGTTGTTTGAGAATGTCACCATAGAGGCGGTTGCCGCCGAGGGGAAATGTGTCACCCATGTGGATGACATGGCCGTGTTTGTTCCTTTCTGCGTGCCAGGTGACGTGGTGGATTTGCAAGTTACCAAGCGCAAGCATAAGTATTGTGAGGCCAGGGTGACCCGCTTTGTGAAGATGAGCGAGGTGAGAGCGGTTCCCTTTTGCGAGCATTTCGGCATTTGCGGTGGTTGCAAGTGGCAGAACCTGCCCTACGAGGAGCAGCTCAAGGCCAAGCAGCAACAGGTTTACGACCAGTTGCATCGCATCGGGAAAATAGAGTTGCCCGATTTTCAGCCTATCTTGGGCTCGGTGAAGACCACGGAATATCGCAACAAGATAGAGTTCGGTTGCAGCAACCGCCGCTGGTTTACCGCCGAGGAATTGGCCTCCTTGCCAGAAAGACAGGCGGAGGAGGAAGGCACGCTTAGCCAGCGCAGGGGGGAGAACGCCATAGGCTTCCATATCACGGGGGCTTTTGACAAGATATATCCCATCCGCAAATGCTGGTTGATGGATGACCTTTGCAACGATATTCGCAACGATATTTTCGACTATGCGCAGCGGAAGGGGCTTTCTTTCTATGACCTCAAGGCGCAAAAGGGATTGTTGCGCGACCTGATGATACGCAATTCCAACACGGGAGAGTGGATGCTGCTGGTGCAATTCCATTATGACGAACCCGCGGATGAGGCTCGCGCGCAGGACTTGATGGAGCATATAGCGGAACGTTTCCCGCAAATCACCGCCTTGCTTTACGTGGACAACCAAAAGGGAAACGATACTTTCGCGGACTTGGAATTGCAGGTATATCGAGGCAACGACCATATTTACGAAACCATGGAAGGCCTCCGTTTCAAGGTGGGAGCCAAGAGCTTCTACCAAACCAACACCGAACAAGCCTACATATTATATAAGGTGGCGAGAGACTTCGCCGCCCTTACGGGCAATGAGTTAGTCTACGACCTCTATACGGGCACGGGAACCATCGCCAACTTCGTGGCTCGACAGGCCAAGCGGGTTATCGGCATCGAGTATGTGCCCGAAGCCATCGAGGACGCCAAGATAAACAGCGATATCAACGGTATCAAGAATACCCTTTTCTATGCGGGCGACATGAAAGACATACTTACTGACGAGTTCGTGCGAGAGCACGGAAAGCCCGACGTAATCATCACCGATCCACCCAGGGCAGGCATGCATCCCGACGTGGTGGATGTTATCTTGCGCACAGAGCCAAGTCGCATTGTCTACGTGAGCTGCAATCCCGCCACGCAAGCCAGGGATCTTTCCCTGTTGGACCAGAAGTATAAAGTGGAAGCGGTGCAGCCCGTGGACATGTTCCCCCATACGCCCCACGTGGAGAACGTGGTGTCGCTGGCAAGACGCTAAAGACAATAGATAAGATGAAAAAGAAGCTTTTGATGTTTACGCTTGCCCTGGCTTCCCTTACGGCTACGGCGCAAGTGAAGTTGCCCAAGTGGCTTTCACAAGTGAACCTTTCTGGTTACGTGCTCACGCAATACCAGTATAACGGCCAGGAGGGAGCGGAGTCCAACTCTTTTGACTTGCGCATGGCCCGTCTCTCGTTGGACGGACGCGTTCTCGATGATTTTTACTGGAAGATTCAGCTGCAAGTCAATGGTAATACCTCCACGTTGGGCAGCAGCCCCCGTGTAGTGGATGTGTTCGCGGAGTGGCAAGGCTTGGATTTCCTCAACGTGAAGATAGGACAGTTCAAGAACCCCTTTACGTTTGAGAACCCCATGAACCCCATTGACCAGGGTTTCATGAGCTATTCACAGAACGTCAGCAAGTTGGCGGGATTCAACGACCGGGCCGGCGCGCACGCCTCTAATGGGCGTGACATAGGCTTGCAACTGCAAGGAGATGTGCTCAAGAACGCCAAGGGGCGTGCCCTCGTGCACTATCAGGTGGGTGTCTTCAACGGACAAGGCATCAACACGAAAGACGTAGACCAGCAGAAGAACCTTATAGGCGGTCTTTGGGTGATGCCCGTGAAGGGTATGCGCCTGGGCGTGTTTGGCTGGACTGGCTCCTATGCCCGCAAGGGAGAGTGGACGGAGATTAATCCACAAAGTGGAGTGGAGGAGACCAAGACAGGCGTGCGCCGACTGCCCCAACGCCGTTACGCCTTCTCCGCTGAGTACGTGTTCAATGACTGGACGTTGCGTTCTGAGTATATACACTCCACGGGAGCCGCTTTCGCCAAGGCACTCACCAATCACGACGACGAGAACTCCAGGGATTGCAGCCTCTCGCAAGCGGGAGACAAGGCTGACGGTTTCTACGCTTTGGCCATCGCGCCTATCATCCAGAAGAAACTTCACGTAAAGGCACGTTACGATCTTTATCGCAACAAGGCCGATTGGGATTCCGCGAAGACGCTTTACGAGGTAGGCATGGACTATGAGTTCCATCGCAACTTCCAGGTGTCTGCTGAATACGCCTTTGTCAACGACCGTTCGTTGGCCAAGCATGATTATTCCATGGTGGACGTGCAGGTGTCTTATCGCTTCTGAGATATTGCTTTCTGATTCAGGGAGCGATGCTTCGTTCCCGGTATCAGCCAGCTGAAACCCCAGTACCAGTCTGCTGGTACTGGGGTTTCAGTACTATTGACATTTAAAAGGAGTAGTATTGAATATACCGAGAGACGGCAGTAACATGCGCTCCTAGCTGTAGAGGCGTGTCGTGCCGTATCTTTACGTTTTCGGAATTACGGCGTATCTACGTAAATCGCGATTCACCGAATTCACACTAACTTATTTTGCTTTCGGAAACAACTTATTTTGCTTTTGAAAACAAGTTATTTTGCTTTTGAAAACAAATTGTTTTGATCATGAAAACAAGTTATTTTGCCTACAAGATAATTTTGCGTGAAACTTCTATGCCATTTGAGAAGTTTCTTGTCCACTATGTCCGAAAGCTTCGATAACTTATAATATTTCATGCGTTTGTAACATGCGTTTGAAAAAATTTGTTTAAATTTGCAGTGTGAATGTGAAGAGAAGCTCGCTTCTTTTCTTTTAGGGATTTAAAATAAGACAGTATGTTAAAAAGATTGCAGTTAGTTGTTGTCATGACGCTGGTGTATGCATCAGTGGCCATGGCGCAGATTACCACTTCCGGCATAAGTGGTAAGGTGACTTCCGAGGGGGAAGACGTGATAGGCGCGACAGTTACCGCCACTCACCAACCCTCTGGTACGGTGTATTACGCTGTCACTAACGTGGATGGTCGTTACACTATTCAGGGTATGCGACCTGGTGGACCCTACAAGGTGGAAATCACTTACGTGGGACACGAGGCCAAGACATTTGACAATGTAAGCCTTAGTTTGGGTGAGACCCAAAACCTCTCTTGCTCGTTGCAGACGGATGAGCAGTTGCTGCAAGAAGTGGTGGTGTCTGGCCGCGCGGGCCTGAATGCCACCAAGACAGGTGCGGCCATGAGCCTTACGTCTCAGCAAATACAAGACATGCCAAGTATAGGCCATGGCATCGCGGACGTCGTGAGACTCAATCCGCAGTTGACCACCACCAACAGCGGCGTGATGTCGTTTGCCGGTACCAATAACCGCTACAACTCTTTCATGATAGACGGTGCCGCCAACAACGACGTGTTTGGTCTTACTTCCAGTGGTTCTAATGGCGGCCAGGCGGGTACGGAACCTGTTTCCATGGAGACCATTGAGCAGATACAGGTGAACGTGGCTCCTTTCGACGTAAGGCAGGGTGGTTTCACGGGTGGTGCCATCAACGCCATCACCAAGAGTGGTACCAACCAGTTCCATGGCAGCGTCTACGGATTTGGCAACAACCAAGAGCTTATCGGCCGCAAATATCCCTTGCAAGATGGTTCTGGTTATGCCACTCCTTACCAGGAGCAGCAGGAATATAACGCCGGCATCACACTGGGCGGTCCTATCGTGAAGGACAAGCTCTTCTTCTTCGCCAACTATGAACGCACTAACAAACAGTATCCCAATAACTACGGCTTTGGTTCCGCTGAGTCTAGCGTGGACATGGACTTGGCGCAAAACGTGGTGGACATGATACAAGACATCGCCCAAAAGCAGGGAGTGAACTACCCTGGCGTTTTCTCAGGCGAGGATATTTATACCCGCAGCCATAAGGCGGGCTTGAAACTGGACTGGAACATCAACGACTTCAACAAGGCAACTGTTCGCTGGAGTCTCGTGGCAGCGGAGCAATTGAACAACACGGGAGGCCGCAGCTCGTTGAACGACAATCTTTACACTTATCCTTTCAAGAGCAATACCAACTCTTTCATCGCTGAGTTGCAGAGCCGTATCTCTCCCAACGTGAGCAACGAGTTCCGTGCTTCTTATGTCAGGGTAAGGGACAAGCGCGACGTGAAATCAGAGTTCCCCATGATAACCGTGAACAGCGTGGGCAGTGGCTCCGTGAACCTCGGTATAGAACGCTCGTCGCAAGCCAACAGCCTTGACCAGGATATCTACACCATAGAGGACAACCTCACTTGGTACAGGGGCAACCACACTTTCACTTTCGGAACCCACAACGAGATATTCCATTTCTCCAACCTCTTCATCCAAGACCTCTTCGGAAGCTATTATTTCAGCTCTTATAGTGATTTCGAGAACTATTACAACGCTTACATGGCTGGCGACCCCACGGCGGGACAATATATCAACCAGTATCGTTATGGTCACGCCAATACCGACGTAACGGGAGACCCTCGTTGGCAAGCTAGCTTCACGGCCATGCAGTTGGGCTTCTATGCGCAAGACAAATGGGATGCCACCGAGAACTTCCAGCTTACTTATGGTTTGCGTGTGGATGTGCCTATCTTCCCCGATACTCCCGCTGAGAACGCACCTTTCAATGCCTATGCGGCCGAGAAGGGATGGGACGTAAAGACAAACCACAGGCTTTCCAGCTCGCCCATGTGGAGTCCTCGTGTAGGCTTCCGTTGGGACATCAACAACGATCGCCGCTTCATCTTGCGTGGTGGAATCGGAATATTCACAGGCCGTATCCCCTTTGTGTGGATAAGCAACAATTTCTCCAACACGGGTATCCAGCTCTCCACCTACAGCACCTATAGCGCTGATGACCTCACCCTGTTGCTCGACCCCAACAAGCAAAGCCAAAACGAGGCTCTGCTGAAGGCTAGTGGCAGCCAGACGGTGAACGTTTACGACAAGGACTTCAAGTTCGCGCAGAACTTGAGGATCAACCTGGGTTTCGATTTCCAGGTACTGGGCATTAATTGGACCGCCGAGGCCATCTATTCCAAGACCTTGAACGACATTCTTTACAAGAACCTCGCATATGAGATGACGGGCGATACTTACGGCAATACCTATGGATACGCATGGGATAATCGCCCGATGTTCACCCGCGTGACTACCGGAACCGATTTCACCAATGTATACGCTCTTTGCAATACCTCCAAGGGCTATACCGTGAATCTTTCCTTGAAAGCCGAGAAGCATTTCGATTTCGGACTCGACTTGATGGCCAGCTACACTTGGACAAAGTCGAAGAGCGTGAATAATGGTACTTCTTCAGTGGCAGAGAGTAACTGGCGATATAACTATACCTACCGCAACTCCAATGACCCAGAGTTGGGCAACTCCGCCTTCAACGTGCCCCACCGCATACAGGCTTCCGCTTACTATCACGTGTCTTATGGCCACAACAAGGCTTGGCAGACCACGGTGGGATTGATTTACCAGGGCAAGAGCGGCTCTCCTTACACGCTCTATTACTATGGAGACGTGAACGAGGATGGATCCAATGGCAATGACCTGTTCTACATCCCCACCGATGAGCAGATAGACCAGATGCAGTTTGAGGAGTATAATGGAACCACCGCTTTCGCGCAGCAAATATTGGGAGACAGAACCTCTCTGTCCGCTGCCGACCAGCGCCAGTTGATGAAGGCATGGATTGCCGGGGACTCTTACATGAGAGATCATCGCGGCGAATACTATAAGAGGTACGCCGACAACTTGGCCTTCGAGCATCATTTCGATGTGCACTTGGCTCAAAAGTTCAGCTTCAAGGTGGGCAAGCAAGTAAATTCCGTAGAGTTGAGTTTCGATATCATCAACGTGGGCAACTTGCTCAACAAGGATTGGGGACACACCTATGGCGATGGCTTCGGTATCTACTATAGTCCTGTGACTTATCGAGGCAGCGGAGTTTACCAGTTCACGGGCGGCTATGCTTCCCGCAACTACTCCGACTACTATAGCCGCTGGCGTGGCCAGATAGGTTTGCGCTACACCTTCTAGTCTTTTTGTCCGTTTATAGGGCTTTTTGACATAACGGTGTCACCGCTATTCGTGCCACAGGCATGAGGCGGTGACACTTTTTTCATGCTTATATCTCCTGCCAAGGCATAGGAGAAGTGCTTTTCGGGGAATCTCCTCGCGCGCGCGTATTATATATAATGTATGGATAGGGACGTTTTCTCTTCCATGGTGAATGCCCTGATGGGTTGTCGCGCTCTTATGTGAGAACGGTAAGAAGCATGGGGAAAAAGTCTGGCAAAAGGGAAAAAATTTAGTTAAAAGGGTTGTGTTCTAAATAATTATTGTTAACTTTGCAGCACTTTGAAGTATACTAATAATAACGTTATATTTTTTTTATGAATTTCACACTATTGATTACCGTTTTACTGACGGCCATGGTCTTGGTGATTGCAGCTTATCTCATCGCCAAGCTCGTAGGTCCCCGTTCGTACAACAAGGTAAAGGGTGAGCCTTTTGAGTGTGGCGTGCCCACACGAGGCACCTCATGGTTGCCCGTGAGCATTGGCTATTATCTGTTCGCCATCCTGTTCTTGATGTTCGATGTCGAGACCGTATTCCTTTATCCATGGGCTGTCGCTGTGAAGCAATTTGGCTCTATGGCCTTGGTGAGCGTAGGGTTCTTCCTCTTGGTGTTGGTATTTGGCTTGGCGTATGCCTGGCGGAAAGGAGCTTTGGAATGGAAGTAAGAAAGCCGCGCATCAAGAGTATTCCTTATGAGGAATTCAAGGACAACGAAACGCTGGAGACTATTGTCGACGAATTGCATGAGGGTGGAGTCAATGTAGTGACAGGCTCTTTAGACCAGTTGATTAACTGGGGACGTTCCAATTCCCTTTGGAGTTTGACGTTTGCCACCTCTTGCTGTGGAATCGAGTTTATGGCCGTGGGTTGTGCCCGCTATGACTTCGCCCGTTTTGGTTTTGAGGTTACGCGTAACTCTCCCCGACAGGCTGATTTGATAATGTGCGCTGGTACAATCACAGACAAGATGGCGCCAGCCTTGAAACGTTTGTATGACCAAATGGCTGAGCCTAAGTACGTGATTGCCGTAGGTGGATGCGCCATTTCTGGCGGTCCGTTTAAATCAAGCTATCATGTAGTGAGAGGAATAGACGAGATTGTCCCTGTGGATGTTTACATTCCAGGTTGTCCTCCTCGTCCAGAGGCTATCATGTATGGCATGATGCAATTGCAGCGCAAGGTGAAGATTGAGAAATTCTTGGGCGGTGCCAACCACAAACAGTCAGAAGAGGAAAAGGCATTGGGCGTAAGCAACGAGGCTCTGTGTTTCGAACATAAGTTGGGTAAGAAACCCATCGTCGTCACGAATGTCCCCGATGATTTTGACCCAAAGGCAGGACTTCCTGAAGACAGTAATCAATAATAAGGTGAGCGAGATATGAAACTGAATAACCTTTCATTTGGATATGACAGCTTTGCCGTGGAGATGGCGAAGCTCAAAAACGAGAAACATTTCGACTACCTTGTTACTATTATCGGCGAGGATTTTGGCGAGGAAGGCTTGGGATGTATTTATATTCTGGAAAACACAGAGACCCATGAGCGTACTTCTGTGAAGCAAATCGCCAAGCAAATGGACGAGGACTATGTGTTGCCCACTATCACGAATCTGTATAAGGGCGCTGATTTGCTGGAACGTGAGGTCTTCGATTTCTTGGGCATTAAGTTCCTGGGACATCCAGATATGCGCCGCCTCTACTTGCGCCAAGACTTCAAAGGTTATCCTTTGCGCAAGAACTTCCACAAGGACTATGGCTATTCCTTGGAAGATGACGTGGAAAGTGGACTCACTAGCCGGTATAGTATAGACAAGCACGGAAAATTGGTGGAGGAGAAGGTTCCTCTCTTCACTGATGATGAGTTCGTGATCAATATTGGCCCGCAACACCCCTCTACGCATGGTGTGCTCCGTTTGCAGACGGTGCTTGATGGTGAGGTAATCAAGAGGATTTATCCCCATTTGGGTTATATTCATCGTGGTATTGAGAAAATCAGCGAGAGTTATACTTATCCACAGACACTGGCCTTCACCGATCGACTCGATTACCTAAGCGCCATGATGAATCGTCATGCCTTGGTAGGTGTAATCGAAGAGGCTATGGGCATAGAGCTTTCAGACCGCATCCAATACGTGCGTACCATCATGGATGAGTTGCAGCGTATAGACTCTCACTTGCTTTATTTGGGATGCTGTGCCCAAGACTTGGGCGCCTTGACAGCGTTTCTTTATAGTATGCGTGACCGCGAGCATGTGCTTAACGTGATGGAGGAGACCACAGGAGGCCGACTGATACAGAACTATTATCGTATTGGAGGATTGCAAGACGACATTGATCCTAATTTTGTGGCTAATGTCAAAGCACTTGTTGCTTACTTGAATCCAATGATACAGGAATACGTAGATGTGTTCGGTGATAATGTCATTACCCATCAGCGTTTTGAGAAAATAGGTTATATGGACAAGGAAAACATCATTTCTTATGGTGTTACAGGCGCCAGTGGCCGTGCTAGTGGTTGGGCAAATGACGTGCGAAAGAACCATCCCTATGCCATGTATGATAAGGTGGAATGGGAGCAAGTGCTTCGTACGGAAGGAGATTCCATGGCTCGCTATATGAACCGCGTGGATGAGTTGTATCAGAGCTTGCATATCATTGAGCAGTTAATAGACAATATTCCCGAGGGTGAGTATTACATCAAGCAGAAACCTATCATCAAAGTTCCTGAGGGGCAATGGTATTTCTCTTGCGAAGGTTCTCGTGGTGAGATAGGCGTTTACTTGGATAGCAAGGGCGACAAGTCTCCTTATCGCCTCAAGTTCCGTCCTATGGGTCTTACTCTGGTAGCTGCCATGAACGAGATGTTGCGTGGCGAGAAGATTGCCGACTTGATTACTACAGGTGCGGCACTCGACTTCGTGATACCTGACATTGACCGTTAAACGTGTGTGAAGACAAGTAAATATATGAACTCTTAGCATTCAACAAGATGTTTGATTTTTCAATCGTAACAACATGGTTTGACTCCCTCCTGCGTCAAACGCTTGGATTGGGTGATTTTTGGTCAATCCTCATAGAGTGCATCGTGGTGGGCGTACTGATATTGTTGGCTTACGCCACGCTCGCCATCGTCTTGATATTCATGGAGCGCAAGGTCTGCGCTTACTTCCAATGCCGTTTGGGTCCTATGCGTGTAGGCCCTTGGGGATTGTTGCAAGTCTTTGCCGATGTGCTGAAGATGCTCATTAAAGAGATTTTCACGGTCGACAAGGCAGATAAGTTGCTCTATTTCTTGGCTCCCTTCTTGGTGATTATCGCTTCTGTGGGTACATTCTCATTCCTGCCATGGAACATGGGCGCCCATATTCTTGACTTCAATGTGGGTATTTTCTTGGTGACAGCCATATCCAGCATTGGAGTAGTGGGTGTGTTCCTCGCAGGTTGGGGTAGTAATAATAAGTATTCCGTGGTGAGTGCCATGCGTGGTGCCGTGCAGATGATTTCTTATGAAATGTCATTGTGCTTGTGTCTTATCGCCGCAGTTGCCTTGACTGGCACAATGCAGATAAGTGGCATTGTTGAGGCGCAGACCGGGCCTTGGCAATGGCTTATTGTCAAGGGACATATTCCTGCCATTATCGCTTTCTTGGTATTCCTCATCGCAGGTAATGCCGAAGCTAATCGTGGCCCATTTGACTTGGCTGAAGCTGAGAGCGAGTTAACGGCAGGCTACCACACAGAATACTCTGGAATGGGTTTCGGTTTCTATTACTTAGCAGAGTATCTTAATCTCTTTGTCATCAGCGGTATCGCCGCTACCGTCTTCCTTGGTGGATGGGCACCTCTTAATATTGGGGTAGATGGTTTTGACATGGTGATGAACTACATCCCTGGTATTGTCTGGTTCTTGGGGAAAACATTCCTCATCGTTTGGTTGCTGATGTGGATACGTTGGACTTATCCCCGTCTGCGCATTGACCAAATCCTGAAGCTGGAATGGAAATACTTGATGCCGTTGGCATTGCTTAACATTGTCATCATGACAGTGGTGGTTGCTTTTGGCTGGCATTTCTAAAAGAGTGAGAGTTTAACGATTCTAGTAACGATATACATATTATATATATGAGTAATCAATCATATTTCGGCGGTATCACCGCGGGACTGAAGACGCTCGCCACGGGACTGAAGGTTACCCTTAAGGAATACTTCACTCCGAAGAGCACCGAACAGTACCCTGAGAACCGCAAGACCACGCTGCATGTAGCTAAGCGGCATCGTGGACGATTGGTTTTCGTCCGCGATGAGGCTGGTGCGCATAAGTGTGTGGCTTGCACTATGTGTGAGAAGTCTTGTCCCAATGGGAGCATCAAGATTCTCTCAGAGATGCGTGAAGACCCTGAGACAGGGAAAAAGAAACGCTATTTGCTGGATTACAGTTATGACATGGGAGACTGCATGTTCTGCCAGTTGTGCGTAAACGCCTGCAACTTTGGCGCTATTGAGTTCACGAATGATTTCGAGAACAGTGTGTTTGATCGTGACAAGCTGGTGCTTCACCTTGACAAGGAAGTATATGAAGGTGGAAGTCTGCCTGGTTTGATTGATGGAGGCGCGCCGCTCACGATTGGTAAGTTTAACACCAAAACGAAGTAGAGGAAATGGCAAATATAGTAATGTTTTGCATCTTGGCGGTTGTCATTTTAGGCTCTGCCATATTATGCGTCTCGACTAAAAGGATTATGCGTGCGGCCACGTTCTTGTTGTTCGTGCTTTTTGGTGTAGCGGGCATCTATTTCCTGCTAGACTATACCTTCCTGGGAGCCGCGCAAATCAGTGTTTATGCAGGTGGTATCACCATGCTCTATATCTTTGCCATCCAGTTAGTGAATAAACGTACCCTGCAAGGACTCGTGGAGCGTTTCCATCGCAGTCGCCTGGTAGGAGGCGTGTTGATATCATTGCTGGGTTTGGCTACGGTGGTTGTGGTGTTGTTGAAGAATCATTTCATCAACATGGCTGCTAGTGTTCCCGACGCTGAGGTTCCCATGACCCAAATAGGCACAGCCTTGCTTGGAAGCGGCAAGTACCAGTATGTACTCCCCTTCGAGTTTATATCCGTATTCCTGCTCGCCTGTATCATTGGCGGCATTATGATAGCCAGAAAGGAGGATAAGAAATGATACCCGTAGAGTGTTTTTTCGTGCTTAGTGCACTGTTGTTCTTCATTGGGGTCTTTGGTTTTGTGACCCGTCGTAATTTGATAGCCATGCTTATCTCCATTGAATTGGTGCTTAACGCTGTCGACATTAACTTCGCCGCGTTCAACCGTATTCTCTATCCAGGTTTGTTGGAGGGCTTCTTCTTCACGTTGTTCTCCATTGGCGTGAGCGCGGCCGAGACAGCGGTGGCTATCGCTATTATCCTGAATGTTTACCGCAACTATAAGAGTGACTCGGTGAACTCCATTGAAAACATGAAATTCTAGAAGGCCATGGAATATAGTTATGCGTTTTTGATACTCTTGCTTCCATTTCTCAGCTTTGTCGTGTTGGGATTAGCGGGCATGAAGATGAAGCCGGCTGTGGCCGGATGGATAGGTACCGTGATGCTGGGCGTAGTGTTTGCCATGTCGGTATACACTGCCTATGAATACTTCTTTGCTGTTGGCCGTGATGCCACGGGAATGTATCCCACGGTTACCGTGTTTAATTTCACCTGGTTAAGGTTTACCGAACTGTTGACATTCAACATAGGATTCCGCCTTACGCCTATCAGCGTGATGATGCTTATCGTGATTACCACCGTGAGTCTCATGGTGCATATCTACTCTTTCGGTTACATGGCTGAGCGCGACGAGCATTATCATAAGGAAGGTTACGAGAAGGGTTTCCAGCGTTTCTACGCTTTCCTGAGTCTCTTCACCATGTCTATGCTGGGTTTGGTGGTGGCTACCAATATTTTCCAGATGTATCTCTTCTGGGAGCTCGTGGGCGTTTGCTCCTACCTGTTGATAGGTTTCTACTATCCTAAGCACGCTGCCGTGCATGCTTCCAAGAAAGCGTTCATCGTGACACGTTTCGCAGACTTGTTCTTCCTGATAGGTATCCTCTTCTATAGTTACTATGTAGGAACTTTCAGCTACGATTTGCACGATATGCCCGAGTTGGCTACCAACCTGGCAGGAGCTACCTGGATTATTCCCACGGCCCTTTTCTTGATGTTTATCGGAGGTGCCGGCAAGAGTGCCATGTTCCCTTTGCATATTTGGTTGCCCGATGCCATGGAAGGTCCTACGCCTGTATCCGCGTTGATTCACGCCGCTACCATGGTTGTGGCAGGTGTATACCAAGTAGCTTCGCTCTTCCCCATCTATATCAAGTTCGGTGCGGTTGAGCAATTGCATTGGATAGCATACATTGCCGCTTTCACCGCTTTCTATGCTGCCGCTGTAGCATGTACACAGCGAGACATCAAGAGAGGTCTGGCTTTCTCTACCATTTCGCAGATTGCTTACATGCTGGTAGCGTTGGGCGTTTGCTATGCGGTAGACAATCATGAAGGCGGTTTGGGTTACATGGCTGGTATGTTCCACTTGTTTACCCATGCTATGTTCAAGGCTTTGCTCTTCCTTTGCTCGGGTTCTATCATTGTTATCATTGGCAGTAACTTCAAGGAGTATATGGGCGGTCTTCACAAGTATATGCCTATTACCAATATTTGTTTCTTGATAGGTTGCTTGGCCATAGCTGGTATACCTCCATTCGCGGGTTTCTGGTCCAAGGATGAGATTATCACCGCTTGCTTCCAGTTGCCAGGATGGGAAGGCCAGTTCTTTGGTTGGTTGCTCACCGTTGTAGCAGGCATGACGGCGTTTTATATGTTCCGTCTCTACTATGTCATCTTCTGGGGACAGAGCTATTATGAGTTGGATCCAGAGCATCGCCGCAAGCCCCAAGAGGCACCAATGGTGATGTGTATTCCCTTGATTATTTTGGCAGTCATTTCCGTATTCGCCGGCATGATACCTTTCGGTCATTTTGTTTCGGCTACGGGCATGGAGTATGATATTCATATCAATACCCGTATCGCGGTCACCAGTGTTATCGTGGCATTGATAGGCATAGGATTGGCAACCTATATGTATGCGCCCAAGAAGACACCTTTGGCAGATATGCTCGCCAAGCGTATGCCTCGTTTGCATAAGGCCGCGCTCAATCGCTTTTACATTGACGATATCTGGCAGTTCGTTACCCATAAGATCATCTTCAATTGCTTCTCCAAACCCATTGCTTGGTTTGACCGCCATTGCGTGGATGGTTTCATGAACTTCCTCGCTTGGAGCACCCAAGAGGGAGGACAGGCGATACGTCCTTGGCAGAATGGTGATGTGCGTTCTTATGCCGTATGGTTCCTCACCGGTACTGTGGCAATAACGCTTATCCTGTTGGCTGTAGCAATGTAATCATTCACTCTAGAAAAGTTAAGAAAATGAATATACTGAGTTTATTCGTAGTAATCCCCGTGCTGATGTTGTTGGGTTTGTGGCTTGCCCGCAACGACAATCAAGTGCGTGGTGTGATGGTGGCGGGTGCCACCTGCTTGCTGGGTTTATCCATTTACCTGGTATTCGCTTTCCTCGACTTGCGTGAGACGATGCCGGCCGACCAGTATCCTATGCTTTTCACGGATAGCATACCTTGGTTTGAGCCATTGCATATCCATTACGCCATTGGTGTGGATGGTATCTCCGTGGTGATGTTGCTGCTTTCGGCCATTATCGTGTTCACGGGTACTTTCGCTTCTTGGCAAATGGAACCCATGAAGAAAGAGTATTTCCTTTGGTTTGTATTGCTGAGCACGGGTGTGTTTGGATTCTTCATCTCCGTGGATATGTTCACCATGTTCATGTTCTACGAGGTGGCCCTTATCCCGATGTACCTCTTGATAGGTGTTTGGGGAAGTGGTGCCAAGGAGTATTCCGCCATGAAGTTGACTTTGATGCTGATGGGAGGTTCCGCCCTTTTGATAATCGGTATCCTCGCCATCTATTATTTCAGTGGTGCCACCACGATGAATGTAGTGGAGATTGCCAACATGGCCAATATCCCCGAGCATGTGCAGAAGGTGTTCTTCCCGTTTGTTTTCATCGGTTTTGGAGTTCTTGGCGCACTTTTCCCGTTCCACACATGGAGCCCCGACGGTCACGCCTCCGCGCCTACCGCGGTTTCCATGCTCCACGCTGGTGTGCTAATGAAATTGGGAGGTTACGGTTGTTTCCGTATCGCCATGTATCTTTTGCCTGAGGCTCTTGACACGTGGGCACCTGTATTTTTGGTGTTGACTACCATTTCCGTAGTCTATGGAGCACTTTCCGCTTGCGTGCAGACAGACTTGAAGTATATCAACGCTTATTCTTCAGTGAGCCACTGCGGCATGGTGCTTTTCGCTTTGCTGATGATGACGCAGACCGCTATCACCGGTGCCGTGTTGCAGATGTTGTCCCATGGTTTGATGACGGCTCTCTTCTTTGCGGTTATCGGTATGATTTATCACCGTGCGGGTACTCGCGACGTTCGCTATTTAGGTGGATTGATGAAGGTTGTTCCTTTCTTGTCCGTGGGATACGTTGTCGCGGGTTTGGCCAACCTGGGTTTGCCAGGCTTCTCAGGCTTCGTGGCCGAGATGACCATCTTTGTGGGTTCATTCCAAAACGCGGACTTGTTCCATCGCGTATGTACCATTTGCGCTTGTACCTCTATCGTGGTTACGGCCGTTTACATCTTGCGCGTGGTGGGTAAGATACTTTATCAGAAAGTGCCCAATCAAAAATTCTACGAGTTGCATGACGCCACTTGGGATGAGCGAGTGGCCGTTATTGGACTGATAGCTTGCGTGGCAGGCTTGGGTATGTTCCCGCTTTGGGCCAATGACATTATCAGCGACGCAGTAGGTCCTGTCATCGAGCACATCGGCAAGTTCGCCGTAATAGCATCACTATAATTCTAAAGACGCAGAATCATGGAAATCAATTATAGTCAATTCCTGCACATGATACCAGAGGTCACCTTGATGGCCGTCCTGGTGATAGCTTTCGTGGCCGACTTCTGTAGCGCGAAGAGCGAGGAACGCAAGTGGTTCAATCCGCTTATGGTTATCTTGATGGCCGCCCACCTCGTAATCAACATCTTCCCTGTGGAGCCTTCCCAGACTTTTGGCGGAATGTATCACACCAACGCCGCCATTGGCGTTATCAAGACAATTCTTGCCTTGGGAACCCTGATAGTTCTCATTCAGTCACGTGAGTGGCTTCGCCGGCCAGACACTTCTTTCAAGGAGGGCGAGTTCTACGTGTTGATCGTTTCCACTTTATTGGGTATGAACATGATGGTAAGTGCCAACCACTTCCTGTTGTTCTATCTTGGCCTTGAGATGGCATCCGTGCCCATGGCTTGTTTAGTGGCTTTCGACAAATATCGTCATAACTCCGCTGAGGCTGGCGCCAAGTTCATCCTCACGGCGGCGTTCTCCAGTGGCGTGATGCTCTATGGCATTTCATTCCTATATGGTGCCGCGGGCACGCTCTACTTTGATGATCTGACCTTCACGGCCACCCCGCTCACCATCATGGGCATGGTGTTCTTCTTCAGCGGCTTGGGCTTCAAGATATCCCTTGTGCCCTTCCACTTCTGGACGGCAGACTCCTATCAGGGAGCGCCCACGACGGTGACCGGGTATCTCTCGGTAGTCTCTAAGGGCGCGGCGGCTTTCACCCTCTGCACTATCTTGATGAAGGTCTTCAGCGGCATGTATGAGTACTGGGCATACCTGCTTTTTATCGTGGCCGTATTGTCCATCACCATAGCCAACCTTTTTGCCATCCACCAGAAAGACCTCAAGCGTTTCATGGCTTTCAGTTCTATCTCCCAGGCGGGCTACATCGTGCTGGCCGTGATTGGCGATAGTGCCGTGAGCGTGACCGCTTTGAGTTACTATGTGCTTATTTACGTGGTGGCCAACTTAAGTGTCTTTACCATTATCAGCGCCATAGAGGAACATAACAACGGCACGGTAGACATGGATAGCTACAATGGCCTCTATACCACCAATCCCCGTTTGGCTTTCCTGATGACCTTGGCCTTGTTCTCGCTGGGTGGTATTCCTCCTTTCGCGGGAATGTTCTCCAAGTTCTTCGTGTTCATGGCCGCTGTCAACGGCGCCAGCATTGACACCACGGTGGGTGCCTTGGCATACGCCGTTGTATTCGTGGCATTGCTCAACACGGTGGTGAGCCTCTATTACTACTTGCTCATCGTGAAGGCCATGTTCATCAAGCACAATGACAATCCGTTGCCTACTTTCCAGAGCGCGGGCAGCACCAAGCTTGCCCTTGCCATCTGTACCGCGGGCATCGTGCTCTTTGGTGTTTGCTCAGTGGTATACGATTGGATTAGCGCGGCTTCCCTTGCGGCGTAATCGATAAACTCTATCATATTTAAAGGCGCATGCTCCGTGTGGTGCATGCGCCTTTTGTTATATATTCCGTTAAAGCGGTCGTTTTGTCTTGGCGGTGGTTTCACCCTTTTCGGAAAATAACTTGTTTCGCTTGACAAAATAAGTTGTTTTGATGAACAAAACAACTTATTTTGCCTGGCGATTTAACTTGTTTTGCAGGCGAAAACAAGTTGTTTTCCTGTCGTGGTCAATTTGGCGGGCATTAGTCTTTCGCCGCGTCAATATAGCCTCTTCTTATAAACTCCTCCATCAAGGGCCATGCCAGTGCCTTGGCGTCGGGATGGGGCGCTCCCGTAGTGCCTTTAGCCCTGAGGTCGAAGAAGTGCAGCCAGTCTGTGACGAATGCCGTGTGCACCAGTTCCGTATTGGTGTCCAGTGGCAATACGGCTCTTGCCTCTTGTGGCGTGCGGCCCATTTTGATGAGGTTCAGGTAAGAGAACTCTGCGGCCAGGTTGCCGAAGTTCCAGTAGTCCACCTCGTTCCATTCGTCCGTCAAGCCTTCGGTGATGTCTCTGCAAAGCTGTATGAAAGCCTCTTGCCCTTGTTCCTCTTTCACGTCTTGGTTGGTCATTTCCTTTACCCAAGAGGGGAGGTTGATGGTTATCTCGTTGCCGAATTTGTCTTTGTTATAGTTGCAGTAGCGAGTGCTTTGCTCCGCTATGCTGTTCACGCGGTGGCGATTATACTCGCGGGTGATGGAGATTTGCGTGGTGAAGTGGACGGTCACCCTTCGCTCATGGTTTGGCGTATAGTCAGAGAGGTATTTCAGGTCGTCCATTTTCCCGTTTTGCGCCAATACCCTCAGGTTGGTGGTGATGTAGTCATGGCCTTGGGCAGACTTCACTACGCTAAAGCGGTTGGTGGCATAGAAAGGAAGTTCCCCCTGCTTTGCCCGCAGGTATACCGTGGCATGCTCCAGCATGGCGGTATGCTGGTTATTGATCATTCTCTGGGCGAAGGGACGTGCCGAGTCCTTGGTGGCACGGTCTTCACTCTTGTAACATACTCTGCCCGCACGTTCTACTTGTCTGTAGATACCGTCTTCTCCGGGTTCCTGCTCCCATATCTCGTAGTTTGGAAGGATGATTCTCATAAGTGTTTCAGTTATATGTTTCTCTCGCGAAGATACTAATTTTTCTTCACTTAGCCTTCCTTCTCTCCCTGGGAAAATCATGTTCCCATTTATTTTCTTTTTGTCTCAATGGCGTTATTCGGTGGAAATTCCTTACTTTTGCATCATTAATTTATATTCTGCTCCACATGGATATTACCCCTGTCGCCCGTTTCCGTTCCCCGTTCAGCTCCAAGTTTGGCATTCCCAAGCAGTCGGGAATCATCGCTTCCCTGCGTGGCAGCATAGAGTTTGAGTCGCCTTTCCGCAATCCAGATGCTTTGCGAGGCATAGACGCGTTTGATTACCTTTGGCTTATCTGGGAGTTTTCCGCCAATCCTCATGCTGCCCACGGCTTGTTGGTCAGGCCTCCTCGCTTGGGCGGCAACGAGCGGGTGGGGGTCTTCGCTTCCCGCAGCCCTTTCCGTCCCAATGGGTTGGGGCTTTCTTCCGTGCGCTTGAGCCATGTGGAGTGGGATACCCCACGAGGACCAGTTCTCCATGTTTTGGGGGCGGACCTGATGGATGGCACGCCTATTTACGACATCAAGCCCTACGTGGTCTATGCCGACTGCCATCCCGAAGCCCGTAGCGGTTTTGTGGATGCCAGGCAATGGACAAAGTCGGAAGTCATCTTGCCTGCGGTTGTCCTCTCCGTCCTTCGCCAGGCGGGTTGGAGCGATGAGCTAGTAGACACTCTTGTCAAGGTGTTGGAGCAAGACCCCCGTCCCAGGTATCAGCAAGACCCCGCCCGTGTCTATGGCATGCCTTTCGCTGGCTATGATATCCACTTCCGTTGTCAGGATGGAAAGGTGATGGTTACGGATGCCGTTCTCTTGTGAGTGTTCTTTTGCCAGTCCACTTAGCGTATGTTTTCCGGGCAAGGAAGGCAGGCAAAATAATGAAGATACCTTCATTGCCCAATGAAAGCGTCTTCGTTGGCTCACGATGACAGACATCCAGTATCTCGCCCAGTACCACCTAGCTGGTACTGCGGTGTCAGCTAAGTGGTACTCCAGTACCAGCTAAGTGAAACTCCAGTACCAGCTAGGTGGTACTGGGAAAGGTACTGGCTTCCCCGTTGGGGGCAACCTTTTGCCTCGTGCCTGCTAATAGGGCTTTGGAACTTGTGTTACTATATCGCACACGCGAGGACGTGTGGTAGCACGTCTTTGATTTTCGTGGGAATTGTCAAGACACAGGGCTTCAAACATGTGACGTTTTGAGTAATACGAATAAATATTCTCATTAATTGTAGAAATGGGAGGAGGATATAATACGCAATTTGAAAGTTTTGGGCATGCTTTAGATGACCGCTTAGCCAGCCGAAGCATTTCACTCTCCGTTTCCATTCTTTTGTATAATGGTGGTACGTTAAAAAATAAATATAGGATTTCGCAGATACAAATGCAAAAACTTGAAGAACAGAGGGAGTACGAGAAGGCAGTCGCGACAGTGGATATCTTAAGAGACCTATACAATATCAATATAATCATAGAATCGATCAACAACTATAGGGCAACATTGCGTCTGCTTAACACGCAAATGACCAACGTGAAATTGGCCATGGATTATGGAAGAATCAACATGGAACAATATATCAGACTGAAGTCTCAGTATAGCCAATCGTATATGACATATCTGGCGTTAATAAAGTCGTATTATATATGTATATACAAGTATAGATATCTTGCATTGTTTGACATTGAATCAAATGAAGAATTATAAAAGGATGTTTTTCATCCTGTCTGATAAGTTCAACTTTATAAACAACAACGCAAATGAAAGACTTAAAAAAATGAAGTTGTCCATACCTACTTTGGACAGCAGTGAGTGCAAGACCCTAATGGGCGGTGATGGTTATGGTGACGATGGAGAGTACCTCCCAGAATGTGTCATAACAGCAGACGGTTACAGACCTGACCATTCTGATTATGACTATCAAGATGACATCCTTGATGATGAACAAAATGATTACGGCTATGACCAAGATTACGATAATGGTCATGATAGTGATTATAACGTACCAGACCAATTGAAAGAAACATTTGAAAAGTTGCCGGAAAAAATACAGGATTTCTTGAAGGCGAATAACATAAAAATAAATTATGACCCTAATTATAAAAATGGAAGTGGAGGTCCTGCGTCATATTTTTCTGAGGATAAATCCATAACGACCTCCTCGTTAGATGATAACGTATTATTGCGAGAAGTCATTCACGCCGTTCAAGACGCAATGGGGTCGCTAGATGGCATGTCACATTCTGCTGAAGAATTCCAGGAAAAGGCATTGGGGGATTTAGCAAGCTATTTTGAGAATACTTTTAAAGAAGAAAGAAATGACCCATTCGGCTATAATAGTTTAGATCTTGGAAACGTAAATTCTAGTTGGCCGGAATTTGTTGAAAACTGTTTTGATAATGATGGAAATTTTGATAGAGATGCATTCAAAGAAGGCATAATGGACTTTTTTGACATATTTCAAGATGCCCACTCCAATGTTTCTGGATACAATGATCCTTTAGAACATGATTATAACTGGCATTGGGACGAGTTCTTTGATTTGCTAGGTTTGTAAATATCAACATGTGGGTAGACGTAAATCTACCCACAAGACTTATATTTGTAGATGATACTTGTGAAAATGAAGTTAGATTGGCGAATAATTCGATCACATGAAGAACAGTGTGTTATAATACCATTGCTTCTGTCTATGGGACAATAAATCTCCATTTTATTCGTTATAAAATCTGGATGGACGCTTTTCTCTTATGATTCATCAATCGTAAGAAATCGTAATTTTAAATCAATCATAGCTATGAAATATCTGTTAACTAGTTTGTTCTTATTTCTGTGGGGACATTTAACTTTAAGTAGCCATCCCTGCCATATTGGCACGGAAGAATACAATAATTTAGAGCAGAAGGACAGCGTGTTGTGTGAGCGTGTTTCCGCAAACCTATTTGAGAAAATACGCATAGTACACAAGGAGGAAGTGTGTTTACGTAATTTAAAACAGTCTCCGTATTGGGAAATCAGTGAATATGGGCAAAAACAAAAAAGCATATTCAAGCAAATGAGATCTGACATCATAAAGCAAATTCCCGTCCCAACATTAAGCAAAAGCTTGGAGTATAAATTTAATCCTATTATTTGCGAGTTGACAATCGCACCACATGAAGGCGTTGTCAAAAAGGTTTCATTCCTGATAAACCATGAAATATCATCAGATTTCACGGATGAAGATATTCTGGAACTTGAGAGAATTATATTAAACACACAATTCATCCCGGATTCTTCAATAAGTGGTGATGTCTTGGTGTGTAATTACTCGATTGGTCGCAAGGCAATAAGGGAATATCTTGATTCCAAGAAATAACCCATAATATTGTAAAACATATATATTGAACTTAAATAACAGAGTATGAGACTTGCCGGGAATCATCTTATATTGATATTGTTTTTTGTCATTCATCCTCTTGTCTCCCTTGGTCAGACAAGTTTTCAGATGACATATAAAGAAGGAGGGTATTTCATCACCACGTCCATAAACAACCATGACAATACAGAAATATTTGTAGCATCTGGCTTTCATGGGATTATCGTCAGTGAAGATGACTATGGCAGGTTGTTTGTTGACTCTTTATACCAAACCGTTGATTCAGACATCGCGGGGATTAAAGACTTCTATAGAAAGCATCCTGTCAGCAAAGTCAAATATGGCAAGGTCTCTATTGGAGACTTAAGTTATCAAGGCAATATCTATGTGGTGGATAAATGGAGTAAGATAAATGTTCCTGTATATCTGCTGAAAAACGAGAAGGACTCAACAGCTTATTTGGCGCGCCTGGATTTTGATCAAGAAACGCTCGATTTTGTCAGGCAAGAGGCCATAAGTAAAACAAACATGCATCAATATAAAATGGTGGAATCGTCTCCCCTGCCTATTATTGAGGCAACATTGTTTATCTCGGATACATACGGACATCTGGGCAGTATTGAAGGGAGGTTTCTTTTTAATCTTAACAGTGGTTCTCCGCTGTATCTTTGCGTCAGGAATCCTTCTGCGCTAAATTTCATAAGAAAGAACAAATTTAGGATACTTCCCGCCCAAGACAAGGCCGGTAATGAAGTCGGAAAAGGGATTCTTGCCGCAGTCTGCCAAGTTGGAGAGCGGAAAAGAAGAAAGGTCGCAATTGGAGTAGGCGGGAGAATGAACTTGCCAGATGTTCTCGGGTGTATAGGCCCTTCCATGTTTCGCAAAACTGTGTGATTATTGACTCGAAGAACCATATCATTTATTACGAATAAAAGCCATGCCATCTTGTCTCTTTTCATTAACGGGCAAGGTCTTGGAACATCGGCCGATACTCACCCGTTTAAAGGGACGAGGACATGAATTAAACCGTGTCGGCAAAGTAGAAAACATTCATTTTGCCGGCATGGTTTTTACCATAAAGCAACTTGGCTTGGAAGGCGGGCAAATGCCCTGCTGAAGGCCTTCCAAGTGTTCTATAGAGATGGGGTCAAGTAATCTATAGAAGTGAAGTGAGGTGATCTATAGAAATGACAGGAAGTGATCTATAGAGTACTTAAGACTCCAAGATAAAGCGCAATAAAACGCATTCAAACAGAAGAAAAAGCATTGCTTTCCACCTATTTCTTCCTTATTATGCCATTTAACCCAAATCGGTCATTAGACCGCATGAAGTAACTTCCACTTTTGGCAAATCACGAGGCCAAGGTTAGGGGCATTCTATTTTTATAGGTGTATGAGTGACCTTTTGGTTCAGCAACAGCTTGCAGAGATATAAAAGGATGGCTATCATCCTGTCTGATAAGTTCAACTTTATAAACAACAAAGCAAATGAAAGACTTAAAAGTTTTGAAGTTGTCCATACCTACCTTGGACAACAGCGAGTGTAAAACCCTTATGGGTGGTGATGGTTATGGTTGTGGTGACGATGTCGTCATTGGAGGGGACCTTCAAGAATTTGTCGAAACAGCAGACGGTTACAGGCCTGACCACTCTGATTATGACTATCAAGATGACATCCTTGATGATGAACAAAATGATTACGGCTATGACCAAGATTACGATAATGGTCATGATAGTGATTATAACGTACCAGACCAATTGAAAGAAACATTTGAAAAGTTGCCGGAAAAAATACAGGATTTCTTGAAGGCGAATAACATAAAAATAAATTATGACCCTAATTATAAAAATGGAAGTGGAGGCCCTGCGTCATATTTTTCCGAGGATAAATCCATAAAAACCTCCTCATTAGATGATAACATATTGTTACGAGAAGTCGTTCATGCCGTTCAAGACGCAATGGGGTCACTAGATGGCATGTCACATTCTGCCGAAGAATTCCAAGAAAAAGCGTTAGGGGATTTGGCAAGCTATTTTAATGGTGTTATTAATGAGAATGGAGGATGTGGCTTTACTTTAGATTTTAGTGACGGAAATTCCAGTTGGTCGGAATTTGTAGGAAGTTGTTTCGATGATGATGATAATTTTGATAGAGATGCATTCAAGGAGGGCATAATGGACTTCTTTGATATATTCCAAGATACCCACTCCAATGTTTCTGGATACAATGATTCTTTAGAGGATAATTATAACTGGCATTGGGATGAGTTCTTTGATTTGCTAGGTTTGTAGATTTCTATTCCCTAGATTTGCTTTTGTGAGTAATCACATATTACTTATGAGTATAAGTCTTGTGGGTAGGCTTGCGACTACCCACATGCTGATGGCTATCATTAAAGAGTGAAATGGCATGGTCTGAATAAATGCGAAAATAAACTTAGATTGGTGAATAATTCGATTATATTAAACCAATTTGTTATAGCACAATTGGCTCATCTATAAGGGCAATAATTCTCCAGTCTATTCGTTACAAATCTAGATAGACGTTTTACTCTTGTGATTCATCATATGGTAAGAAATCGTGATTTTAAATACTGCTATGAAATATCTGATTATTAGTTTGTTCTTATTCCTGTGGGGACATTTTCCCTTAAGCGGTCATCCTTGCCATATCGGTACGGGAGAATGCAATAATATTGTATTAGGACAAAAGGATAGTGTGTTGCGTGAGCGTATTTACTCGAATAGATTTGAACGCATCAGCATAGTACACGCAAGAGAAGAAAGCTTAACAGACTTGAAAAGAGCCGAGTTTTGGGAAACTAATGAATATGCCACGAGGCAAAAAAGTATATTTGAACAAATGGAATATAACATCATAAAGCAAATTCCTGTCCGAATATTAAACAAGGCTTTGAAACATAAGGCTAGTCCTATTCTCTGTAGGTTAATAATCACGCCGCATAATGGCCTCGTTAAAAAAGTTTCCTTCCGGACGGAATATGAAATTTCATCATATTTTACAAACGAGGATATCTTGAACTTTGAGAACATTATATTAAACACAAAATTTACCCCAGAACATTTAACTACTGGTGATTTTGTGGTGTATTATTGGCCTATTCATCAAAAAACAATAAGGGAATATCTTGATTCCAAGAAATAACCCATGTGGAATATACATTTACATGAAAAAAGCTAAGCATTTATTCATCATCTTCTGCCTGTTATCAACTTGCACAGGGTGCTTCGCCCAGCGGGAATACTCGGAGGTAAAGAACCTCTTTTGTTCCAATGCCACGACAAATTGGCGATTGGCTGACACTGAAGAGAATCTTGGCTTCCTGTTGGAGCCTTTGGATGAATTGAAGCTTGACGAAAACTATGTCTTGGCCGACTTCAGGAAAAAGTGGGATATACGCACCAGGCCCAAGGACATTTCCTCGCTGCGCCTGTACGTGCGTCCCGCTAGAGAGAAACTCCCAAAGAAGAAATGTTACGACAAGGAGTACGCCCGCTATCTGGAAAGCAAAAAGGAGAACAAGGCATACAGTGAGAGCGATAGCTGTGTTTCCTATATTTGGCCGTTCAAGAAAATCCGCTTGACAGGAACGCAAATGAGCATTTGGCAGGCGTTTCTCCTTTATTGGTCCCAATATTATGTGGGAATGAGGAACGAGGCCAACTATGGAAAAGAATACATCATAGCATCGGCCGCGGACGTGGACTCGGTTGTCTCCCTCATACACAACACATGGGAAACTAACTATTTCCAAGCCAAAGTCGACACGACTAAAATGACCAAGATGGGGGCACGACACATCAACGAGATGAAGATTGCCCTTGACTCCTTGCGAGAAATCAAGGCAAAGAATCTGGCCCCCACCTTTAAATATGAAGCCAACGATGTCACGATTGAGCACTATGTGTTTGGCGAGTTCTACGGATTGGCAAAACGCAGAACGACCCTGCGTCTATCTCCAAAACGGCATTTCGTCAAAGACATTGAAGGGAAGCCCCGCATACTTATAGCCAAATACAGTCGAATGGTTTTTTACTAATCTAATTCCCGTTATTATGAAACAAAATATGAATAGACTTTATTTAAATGTATGAGACCCAATACGCTTTTTGCCATGAATACAACTTGAATTGCTTCTCGAAATAACTTATTTCCCTGGGCAAAACAATTTATTTCCATGGGCGAAATAACTTGATTTGGGAGGCGGCCAAAGTACCCTGCGACATTGCCATCCGCCCATTTCCACTTTGATATGCCATTTGGCGTGAGATGGGCGAAAGCCAACCATGATGATGCTCTATGCGGGCTGGTGACCTTCTGGTGGCAAGAGCCACGCCAACTAGGCTTTGACCCGTGCCTTTTTCCTGTCGCTCATGATGGAATCCATGTTTTCTTTCGCCCATCCAGTCAGCGCGTTGATGTAGGGCAATAGGGAGCGCGTGCGTGGGGTCAGGGCATATTCCACCCTGGGCGGCACTTCTGGGTAGACGGTGCGGGTGACGTAGCCATCCTCTTCCAGTGTGCGCAGCGTCACGGTCAACATCTTTTGCGATATGTCGGGTATCGCCCTTTGCAACTCCTTGAAGCGTATGTTCTCTTTTTGCGCTTGGTCTAGCGTGTAAATGACAACGAGCGACCATTTATCGCATATCCTTGCCAGGATGTTCCTGATGGGACACTCGGGAAACGCCGTGCTTTCTATTGTCGTTCTGTCCATAGCGTGTTGGTTTTCAGATTGGTCTACAAAGGTAAGCAAAACTCTTCAAGTAGGCAAATAACTTTTTGGATTTTTTTGCTTTTCCGTAATCACTTTATATTCAACATTGCAAACCTCCGGGTAAGTATCTTCCACGCTGGTGCCTACTTGCGGGAAAGGAAAACGCGCGCTAAATTCGCGGTGTAAACGATAGAAGGTTACCTTTAGAGAGTGGCCTTTTGGTATTCACTAATAATGTCGGAAAATGAGAAAATTGTTTTTTGTATTGTTCAATCTTTTAACGCTAACAGTTATGGCACAGACCAAAGGACGTTTTGAGGCCTATGACCTCGGCAGCTGCAAGTTGCATGTTTATTACACGAATGACGTGATGGGAGACGCTAGCTACATCATCGAGGGAAAGGATTCGCTCGTGACCATGGAGCATCCCTTGTTCAAGGAAAACGTGGCGGAGTTCAACGACTACATCGAGAAGCTGGGCAAGCCCATCGAGAAAATCATCTCCGACTATCATGTAGGTGGCACTGGGCACCATGACCAAGTGATGGCGGAGGGCATGGAGGAGTTTTCCAAAGGCTCCGTCTATGGAGGCATGATGAAAGGATTCCAGCAGATGTGGGGCGACACCATGACGGAGATGCCCTCGGGAGCGGTAACTGAGGTGTCGTTTGGCACTACGCAGACTTGGGCGGGCGTTACCTTTGAGTTCCGCCATGGTGCCTCGACCGACTTTCCCGCCGCCAGCATCTTGATAGCGGGCAAGGCCTACTATACCCATTGGACTCCCGCCAAGGCGCACGTGAGCCATTTGCAAGTCTCTTCTCCCACCGCCATCGACGCGGAGATAGCCGAGGCAGAGCTTTCCTTGGCCTCAGGAGCAGAGCTTTTCCTTGGCGGACATGGCGGCGCGGCCCGTCGGGATGCCGTGGAGTTCAAGATAGGCTACTTGAAGAAGATGAAAGAATTGCTGGCCGCCAACCAGACGCCACAGGCTTTCGTAGAGGCCATGAAGCAAGCTTATCCCGGTTTGCCCGGGGAGGCTGGCCTGGAGGAATCGGCCAAGGCACTTTACAGATAGGCTTCCACCATCGGGAGAAAACGTTGAGGGCAGTATCACGAGTTGGTACTGCCCATTTTTTGTATGTGAAGTCCGAGTTTTCCCGCGGGAAGGCTTGTGTTTCTCGCGTTTTATCACTATCTTTGTGAACTGTAATCATTCACTTGTTCACTTACAAGACTATGAACGGCGAGACACATCCCCTGACACCCTTCTTGCCCCAAGGTGCCAAGGTGTTGATATTGGGCAGTTTCCCTCCGCCGAGAAAACGGTGGTGCATGGAGTTTTTCTATCCCAATTGGGCCAACGACTTCTGGCGAATATGGGGCTATATCGCCCAGGGAGACAAGGAATACTTTGTCGTGCCTGGCGAAAAACGTTTCGACAAGGAAAAGATAGTTGCCTTTTGCCAAGCGTATGGATTGGCTCTCTATGACACGGCGGAGGAAATCGTACGGCTGAAGGACAACGCTTCCGATAATTTCTTGCAGGTAATCCGTCCCACGGATATAGCCCGTCTGCTGGAGATGCTTCCCGAGTGCCGCACTGTTGTTGCCACGGGGCAGAAGTCTGCCGATACTTTGGCCTCCGTGCTAGGCTGTGCTCCGTTGTCGGTTGGCGAATGCGTGGAGACGCAATGCGCTGGCCGGGCCGTGAAAGTATGGCGCATGCCGTCCACTTCTCGTGCCTATCCACGCCCCGTAGAGTGGAAGGCGGAATATTATAAGAGAATATTCTCGGACTTATATTCAACTCATTCATCACAAAACTCTCTCATATGAAACAATTCCTTTTTACTTCACTTGCCGTAATCTTGGCTCATTTCTCTTTTACTTTCGGGCAAGGATTCAAGAACCCCGTATTGCCAGGATTCCACGCTGACCCCAGCGTATGCAGGGCAGGTGAAGACTTTTATTTGGTGAATAGTACTTTTCAGTACTTTCCTGGAGTGCCGGTATACCATAGCAAAGACTTGATACACTGACAGCAGATAGGGGCTTGCTTGACACGTCGCTCACAGGTAGACCTCACAAACGCCGATGGTAACAGCGGCATTTATGCCCCCACCATTCGTTATCACGAAGGCAAATTCTACATGATTACCACTTTGTATCCTTCCCGCAGATGGATATATTGAAGCGAGTCTCTCCAGAGACCACTTCCTCATTGTTTTTCCCCAAGAGGTTGGCGAGTTGGGCGGCAGGCCGGGTCACGTCTGCCATCAGCAATTCCACCTCGTAATCTCCTTTTGGAGCGGCAATTTGATAGGCAATCTCTCCTTCGCGCCAGGTTTGGTAAATGGGTCCATCTATGGTATTCGTGATTTCAGAAGTGCTGCCGCGGGCTTTTCCGCCTATATAGCCCCAACTTCCAGGCTTATATGGCTGGTTGGGCAGCCACGTCAACTGGCTCACGGCAGAGGTGAAATAGCAGTTGCTGCCCACGTTGATGGCGAGTTCCTCCCCTTTCGCCAAGTCGGGCAGTTGTTGGAAACGGATGGACATCACGTCTTCCACGGCTTTCCCCTCATAGATGCCTTTTGCCGTTAGAATGGAGTTTCCCTCGGGAAGTACAACGTTGAACACGGCGTGGCAATTGTCCACGGCCTGCCGTCCCGCGGATTTCCCGTTGACAAGCAATTCCACTTCGGGCAGGTTAGTGTATATCTTCACCATCTGGACAGCGTCAGCCTCCCCCGTCCTTACGTTCCAGTCGCGGCTGGCGATATGCAATACCGGGATGTCTTTCCGCCACATGGACTTGAAGTAGTATGCCACGTCTTTCGGGGTGCGGTCGTTATAGAACAAACCTTTGTTGTTGACTCTCGGCATAGACTCTTGCCGCCCCGCTACGTTAAAGTCAATGAAATTCCAGTAAGCGCATCCACTGATCCATTCTTTTTCCTCGATGAAGGGCAGATAATGCTCCACGTATGTTTGGTGATACTCTATACTGAAGTCGAAGGCTTTCGCGTGGGTGGAATGTAGCCTGCGGTCACTTCCCGCTCCCCATTCGCTGATGATGATGGGGTGGTCGGGATAACGCCGGTGTTGGTCTTCACACCAGGCGTTGAAGTCTTCCAGCTTGTCCACGTACCACCCTTGGTAGAGATTCCAGCCAGCCACGTCCTCCAGGTCCAATCCTATTTCATTGTAAAGGTTAGTCATATCACACGTCTCTGTAGATGCCACCCCAAAAAGTGAAGTCGGCCGAAATGGGAGTGATATCCTTACGGCTGTTGTCCACGGTGATTTCGATGACATTCTCTTTTTGGATGTAGGGCGTGATGTCGAAGATAAATGCGGTATACCCACCTGCGTGGCTGCCTATCTCCTTTCCGTTCACGCGAACTTCCGCCGCCTTGCTCGCCGCGTCTATCTTGAGATAGTAACGACGGTGGGGAATCACCTCAGGCAAGGTGAGCGTACGGCGATAGATGCCTTTTCCCTGGTAATAGTTCGGTTGTTGATAAGCGTCCAGGTTATACGTGTGCGGGAGATTTACCATTTTCCATTCCGTTTCCGTTGGCTTGCGGAATTCCCAGCTGTCGTTGATGGTTTTCATTTCCCGCTGTGCCTGCAATGTGCTGGCGGACATCACCGCTATTGCGGCCAATATCCATTTCTGGCGCAAAGCCTCATGTAGTTTCATGTTCTGGGCTATTAATATATGATGTGTTTCCTTGTCAAGAAAGAAAGGTATGTATATAGATTCGAGTTTTTAAGTACCTGCGGTTTTGCGCCCGCTTTCCTTTGTTGGGCACAATCGCGCGTTCGGTTTGCAAAGATACGAAATTCTAGGATAACTACAAGCGGATACAAGGTGAAAATAGCGGAAATGCCCATTAATTTTCAGGCTTTTTACCCGCCTTTTGAAAATAACTTGTTTTGCCTTTCAATTTAACTTGTTTTGGTCAGCGAAATAACTTATTTTCGTCGCCAAAATAACTTGTTTTGATTGGCGAAATAAGTTGTTTCGCGATGGAGCCCCGTAGCGCGAGGCCTGGAATTCAGAAATTCTGGTCTTTCCTTTCCTTGGCTTAAGATGTGTCCTTTACGAGAAAAAGGAGGTTATATTTTGCCATTTCGAATATTTCCCGTACCTTTGCATGAAATTTTTATCATGGCTCTTTGGCCGTGACCCTATTAGGTTTATTGCGTTATAAGGTATGATTTCCGTTGAGGGATTGAAAGTCGAGTTTGGCGTGAAGCCTTTGTTCCATGACGTGAGTTTTGTGGTCAATGGCCGCGACCGCATTGCCTTGGTGGGCAAAAACGGGGCGGGCAAGAGCACGATGCTCAAGATATTGTGCGGATTGCAGCAGCCCACGGCGGGAACGGTAGCCGTGGCCAACGACACCACAGTGGGTTACCTGCCGCAGGTAATGAAATTGCAAGACGATACCACCGTGAGGGAAGAAACCCGCAAGGCTTTCTCCGATACCGTTCAACTGAAACAGCGCATAGACAGCCTGCAAGAGCAGTTGGCTACAAGAGAGGATTACGAGAGCGATGATTACGCCAGGTTGGTGGAAACCTTTACGCAAGAGCATGAGCGCTACTTGATGCTGGGTGGTGAGAACTACGAGGCGGAGATAGAGCGCACGCTTATGGGTTTGGGTTTCCTTAGGGAAGATTTCGACCGCCCTACCAGGGAGTTCTCTGGGGGGTGGCGTATGCGTATTGAGTTGGCCAAGATTCTTTTGCGCCATCCTGACGTGCTGTTGCTGGACGAGCCTACTAACCACTTGGACATAGAGAGTATCCAGTGGTTGGAGCAATATTTGTCCCAGAGTGCCAACGCCGTAGTGTTGGTGAGCCACGACAGGGCTTTCATCAATCACGTTACCAATCGTACTTTGGAGATTACTTGCGGTAGGGTGGAGGACTATCGCGTGAAGTATGATGAATATGTGGTCTTGCGCGAGGAACGCAGGCAACAGCAGCTGCGCGCCTACGAGAACCAGCAAAAGGAAATAGCCGACGCGAAGGAGTTCATAGAGCGTTTCCGTTATAAACCTACCAAGGCCGTGCAGGTGCAGAGCCGCATCAAGCAGCTTGCCAAGATTGTGCCCATCGAAGTAGACGAGGTTGACAATTCCGCCATGCGCTTGAAGTTCCCCCCGTGCTTGCGCAGTGGCGACTATCCCGTGATATGCGATGAGGTAAGCAAATCTTATGGTGACCATGTCGTATTCAGCCATGTCTCCATGACCATTAAGCGGGGTGAGAAAGTGGCTTTCGTGGGTAAGAACGGAGAGGGAAAATCCACGTTGGTGAAGTGTATCATGGGCGAAATTCCTTTCACGGGAACCTTGAAGATAGGCCATAACGTGCAGATAGGATATTTCGCCCAAAACCAAGCCCAGTTGTTGGATGAGAATCTCACTATCTTCCAAACGATTGACGAGGTGGCCACAGGCGACATCCGGCTGAAAATAAACGATCTTTTGGGTGCTTTCATGTTTGGAGGGGAGACCAGCGAGAAATTCGTCAAGGTGTTGAGTGGAGGCGAGCGCAGCAGGTTGGCCATGATTAAATTGCTGTTGCAACCTGTCAACCTCTTGATTCTCGATGAACCGACCAATCACCTGGACATGCAGTCCAAGGATGTGCTGAAAGAAGCCATCAAGGCTTTTGACGGCACGGCCATCATCGTGAGCCACGACCGCGAGTTCCTTGACGGACTGGTGGAGAAGGTATATGAGTTTGGTGGCGGCAAGGTGAGAGAGCACTTGGGCGGCATCTATGATTACTTGCGCGCCCATCAGGCAGAGACGGTTCAAGAGGCTTTGGCTTCTTCCTCGCCCGTTACCCCCTCTCCGCAGGAGCCTGTTTCCGCTCCAAAAGCAGTGCCGGGCAAGCAAGACTACGCTGAGCGCAAGGAACAACAGAAGCGCGTGAGGCGAGCCGAGAATGCCGTGAAGGACTGCGAGACGAAAATCGCTTCGCTGGAAAAACGGAAAAAAGAGCTGGACGATTTACTTTGCCAGCCAGCCCACGCATCCAATATGGAACTGGTAACGGAGTATACCTCGCTCATGAAAACGCTGGACGAAGAGAACGAACGGTGGATTACTCTCAGCGAGCGACTGGAGCAAATCAATGAAGAGAATAACATATAATTATATAACAAAACTTTTAGAACAAGGAAAGATGAAAATGAGATTTTTGATTCCAGCTGTCCTGTTTGCCGTAGTCCCCATGGGCGTGATGGCGCAGGGCAACAAGTCGGGACTCCACGAAGAGAACTTCGATAAAAGTGTGCGTCCCGCAGACGATTTCTATCAGTTCGCCACGGGTGGATGGCAGAAAAACAATCCTCTGCCCGCCGCTTATAGCCGCTTCGGCAGCTTTGACTTGCTGCAGGAAAACGTGAACAAGCAAGTGAACGAAATCCTGACAGACCTGCGCAAGAAGACCTACAAGACAGGTACCATAGAGCAGAAGCTCTCCGACTTCTACAAGTTGGCTCTCGACGTAGACCGTCGCAACCAGGAAGGCATCGCTCCCGTGAAGGCTTTGCTGGACGAGATGGAAGCTGCCAAGACCAAGGAAGACTTGCAGGCATTGCAGTTGAAGTACGCTGAGCAAGGCTACGGAGTAAGTTTCGTTTGCGGTTTTGGAGCTGACGAGAAGAATTCCACCATGAACATCTTCAATGTTTACCAAAGCGGTCTTACTTTGGGACAGAAGGATTACTATGTCAACAACGACTCCGCTACCGTAGCTATTCGCAAGGCCTATCGTGAATTTATCGCGGATATGTTCCAGCTCTATGGCTTCAGCGAGGAGGCCGCCAAGCAAAAGGAACAGGCCGTCTTCCAACATGAGACGACATTGGCTCTCATCTCTAAGAGCGCGACTGAACTCCGCGACCCGCAGGCCAACTATAACAAGATGACATTGATGGAATTCAATGCCAATTATCCCAACCTGCGCCTGGAAGTGATGTCCAATGCCGAGGGAATCAAGTCGGAGTGGATACAGGAAATGGTGGTAGGCCAACCTGAGTTCTTGGCAGGACTTGATAAAATCGTGGTTGCCGAGAGCGCGGAGACATTGCGTGCCTTGATGGAGTGGGATGTTATCATGTCTTCTTGCTCTTATCTCACGGATGAAATCAGGGAGCGCAACTTCCAGTTCTTTGGCCAGACCATGAGCGGTCGCAAGGAAGATTATCCTCTTTGGAAGCGTGCTACTAGTCAAGTGGAGTCCCAGATGGGCGAGGCGTTGGGTAACATTTACGTAAAACGTTATTTCCCCGCCTCTTCCAAGAAGATGATGGAGGAGTTGGTGCACAACTTGCAAATCAGCCTTGGCCAGCGCATAGACGCACAGACCTGGATGAGCGACTCCACTAAGGCTGCCGCTCATAAGAAGTTGGATCGTTTCTACGTGAAGATAGGTTATCCCAACAAGTGGCATGATTATTCAACACTTATCATAGACCCTGCCAAGTCTTACTACGAGAACGTGATGGCTTGCCGCAAATTCGCTCACGACAAGCACATAGAGGAGAAGGCTGGCAAGCCCGTAGACCGCGATGAGTGGTTCATGGATCCCCAAACGGTAAATGCCTATTATAATCCCACTACCAACGAGATTTGTTTCCCCGCAGGTATCCTGCAATATCCTTTCTTTGATCCTAAGGCAGACGAGGCCTTCAACTATGGCGCTATCGGTGTAGTGATAGGCCACGAGATGACACACGGCTTCGATGACCAAGGCCGCCAGTATGACGCCGACGGCAATATGCGTGACTGGTGGACAGCTAGCGATGCCGAAGGCTTCAAGCAGCGTGCGGACATGTATGCCGATTTCTTCTCCAATATCAAGGTGTTGCCCGATTTGAACGCCAATGGCCGTTTCACTTTGGGTGAGAACTTGGCTGACCACGGAGGATTGCAAGTGGCTTACAATGCTTTCCTTAACGCCACGAAGGGCAAGAAACTGAAGAACAAGGACGGTTTCACTCCCGCCCAGCGTTTCTTCTTGGCTTATGCGGGGGTATGGGCAGACAATATCACCGAGCAGGAAATACGCAACCGCGTGAAGGTTGATCCGCACTCTTTGGGCAGATGGCGTGTGAATGGCGCGTTGCCTCACATTGACGCTTGGTATGAGGCGTTCAACGTAAAAGAGGGTGACAAGTTGTTCATTCCAAAGAGCGAGCGTTTGGAGCTGTGGTAAACAGCTCCCTTCGCGCGTGCGAACATTATTATATTTAATAAGATAGCGAGAAACAAACAGGAAAATGCCATTAAGACTCCCCGACAAGTTACCTGCCATCGAGTTGCTGAAGCGTGAGAATATCTTCGTCATGAACGAGAGCCGCGCGCTCAATCAGGATATCCGTCCCTTGCGGATTGTTATCCTCAATCTCATGCCTTTGAAGATTACCACGGAGACCGACCTTATCCGGTTGCTCTCCAACACGCCTTTGCAAATGGAGGTTTACTTCATGAAGCTCCGTACCCATACGCCCAAAAACACTCCGATAGAGCACATGATGATGTTCTATAAGGATTTTGAGACTTTGAGGAAAGAGAAATTCGATGGTATGATTGTGACTGGCGCTCCCGTGGAATCCATTCCTTTTGAGGGCGTGAACTATTGGGATGAACTGCGCACCATTTTTGATTGGGCGCGCACACATGTCACCAGCACGCTTTATATTTGCTGGGCAGCCCAGGCGGGGTTGTATCATCATTACGGCATTCCTAAATATTCCTTGCCTAAGAAGATGTTTGGCATCTTCGATCAACGAGCCCTTGACCCGCAATTGCCTATTTTCCGTGGTTTCGACGATGTATTCCGTATGCCTCAAAGCAGGCATACGGAAGTTCGCAAGGAAGATATAGAGCGGGTGGAGGGATTGCGCATTATCGCTGAATCTGACGAGAGTGGCGTTGGCATCGTGATGGCTCGTGGCGGGCGTGAGTTCTTTATCACGGGTCATTTGGAGTATGCCGCCAACACGCTCGATAATGAATATAAGCGTGACAGGGGCGTGCGTGCCGATGTAGGCATGCCCCTGAACTATTATCGCGACAATAATCCTGATATGCCGCCGGTAGTGACATGGCGATCGGCGGGAAACTTGCTTTATAGCAATTGGATTAATTATTATGTTTATCAAGAGACTCCTTACGACATAAACCTGATAGGGTGATTTTATGCGCAAATTGCAACTTTTGGCACCAGCCAAGAACTTGGCATGTGGCATCGCGGCTATAGACCACGGTGCCGATGCTGTTTATATAGGCGCACCCAGTCATGGGGCGAGAATCGCCGCGGCCAATACCTTGGAGGATATCAGGTCGCTGTGCGACTATGCGCATCGTTTCGGTGCGGAGGTTTACGCTACGGTTAACACTATTGTTTACGATAGTGAGATGGCGGATACATTGCTCATGGTGGCTCAACTGGATGCTGTTGGGATAGACGCTTTTTTGGTACAAGACATGGGTTTGGCGCAGCGGATGAGGGGAAAATACGTCCTTCACGCCAGTACCCAATGTGATACCCGCACGGCGGAAAAAGTAGCGTGGCTCCGCGACCAAGGTTTTCGCAGGGTGGTGTTAGCTCGTGAGTTGTCTTTGCAAGCTATTCGTGAAATCCGTCAGGCTGTGCCGGATGTGGAATTGGAGGCATTTGTCCATGGTGCCTTATGCGTTTCTTATTCGGGGGTGTGCTATGCTTCCCAATACGCTATGGGACGTTCCGCCAATCGCGGTGCTTGCGCCCAATTCTGCAGGTTGGCTTTTGACCTGGTAGATGCCGATGGAAATGAGATTGTGCGGCAACGCCATCTCCTCTCCCTTAAGGATATGTGTCGCATAGACTACCTGGAACGTTTGGCGGACGCAGGTGTTTGCACGTTCAAGATAGAAGGTCGCCTCAAGGATGAAGATTATGTGAAGAACGTGGTTTCAGCCTATAGTCAACGTCTTGACAAATTGGTGAAGAGTCGCCCGCTAGATTATTGCCGCGCTTCCCAAGGCACGGTCACTTACTATTTCGAACCATCTCTGGGAAAAACCTTCAATAGAGGTTACACTTCCTATTTCATGGAGGGCGTGGCCGAGCGTATCGCTTCTTTCGACACCCCGAAGTCTATCGGAGCGTTTGTTGGAAAAGTAAAAGAAATAAAAGGCAATAGCTTTACGGTGGCGGGTACGGCCAGCTTTGCCAATGGCGATGGTTTGTCTTTCTTCGACCAAGACCATCGCTTGCAAGGCTTTAGGGTTAACAAAGCCGAAGGCAATAGGCTTTTCCCTCAGCGTATGCCAAAGGAATTGCGTCCGGGCCTTTCTCTTTACCGTAATCATGACGAAGCGTTTTCACGTCAACTGAAAGGTAAAACCGCGGAGCGCAAATTGCCATTGGCCATGGAATTTAATGCTGAGGCAGAAGGTTTCTCGCTTTCATGCATGGAGACTAAGGTAATGGTGAATTGGCCGTTGGAAAGGGCGAAGCAGCCTCAGGGAAAGAATATTTGCGACCAACTCACCAAATTGGGGAACACTCCCTTTGTGTGTGAAAAACTGCACATATCGTCAGGAGCAGAAGATTATTTTATTCCCAATAAGGTACTTACGGAGCTGCGGCGTAAGTTGATCGACAGATTGATGCCTATAAGCTCCAGGCTATTCGTAAAGAAACAGAATACTAGAACGCCAGAACCGGACACTCATGAGCGTGTTGCCTTTTCCAAGGTTCCCTTGAAAGTGTGGCAACCAGCATACCGTGACTATCCATACCTTTATAATATAGCAAACCAAGAGGCTAAGGCCTTTTATGTTTCCCAAGGATTGAGGCAACCAGTTCCCGCTTTCGAGCTGAATGAAAAGCACAATCATCCTTTGCTGATGCAGTGCCGCCATTGCGTAAAGAGAGAACTGGGTTATTGCCAACGTCATGGCGGCAAACGCGCTTCTTGGCGTGAACCGCTCTATTTACGCTTGCCAGGCGAGAGACTTTTTCGTTTGGAGTTTCGTTGTGACCAATGCCAAATGAATATCTATGCAGAGTAGTTTTATGCGTTTCCTATGGCGTGCCGGCTTGCCGCTCCTGCTTTTCTCGCTGCTTTTCACGTCATGTTACCGCAAACGTGGCGAGACTCATTCCGACGTATTGGTCACATACAACCAACGGCAAATAGACTCCATTAATTTCTCGGCCACTCACCATTACACTAATAAGTATAATTTCGTGGTGAAACATGATTCCTTGCTGTTGATAGCCCAGCAACCCGAGGAGTATGTCAATCAAATGCCCGTAGATACCTTTGCCGTAAAGAGCGGCCATCTATTGGTAGTGTCCGATATCCGCATGATACCTCAAGACAGCATAGATACTGTATGGGTGCAATTGGCTACCGAGAAAGGGAGAATTGGCTGGACGCATGAGTCGTCGTTGTTGCGCCAAGTGGTGCCCGATGATCCTATTTCGCAGTTCATCTCCATGTTCAGCGACATTCATTTGTTGGTGTTCCTTGTTATCATAGTGGTGATAGCCTTGGCTTATTTGGTGTATAAGATACGTTCCGAGAATGCCCGGATAGTGCATTTCAATGATATAGATTCTCCTTACCCCACGGCTTTGGTGTTGTTGGTCTCTTCCTCGGCGGCGTTTTATGCCACGATACAGAACTTTTGGCCCCAGGTTTGGCAACAGTTCTATTTCCATCCCACGCTTAACCCCTTTGCCGTGCCACCAGTGCTAGGCTTTTTCTTGATATGTGTGTGGGCTATCCTCATCGTGGGTCTCACTTGCGTGGATGAAGTCTACCACCGCATGATGGCAGGCGAGGGCATTCTCTACCTCTTTGGTCTCTTGGCCGTATGCGCCATAGACTATATCGTGTTTAGCCTGACCACGCTCTACTATTTGGGCTATCCCCTTTTGTTGGTATATTTCTGGTTTTCCATTTCCCGATGGCGAAAAACTTTCGGGAGTTAGGATTTATTTCGATAATTATCTGTATCTTCGCGTTGGTATAACTGAAACTATATAATGATTATCTAATGGCTCGATTTTTCCTTTTGGTGTCTTTCCTTTGCTGTGTGTTGCGCTTGTCCGCGGATGGTATCAATTCCGAAAAGACTTATGACCTCAATGATACCAGTAAGGTATATGATATAGACGAAGTAGTGGTAGTCTCTTCTCCCAAGGAGGTGTTCAGGCTGCGCCAACAGGCTCTTAGCTCTAACTCCTTGGGCGCGAAAGACCTTTCGTCACTGGGCGTGCGTGACTTGAGAGAACTTTCTGACTACGTTCCCAATTTCGAGATGCCCAGTTATGGCAGTCGCCTTACTTCCTCAATGTATGTGAGGGGAATAGGAAGCCGTGTCAACAGCCCCGCGGTGGGCATCTATTTGGACGGAATGCCCATCATGAGCAAGGCCGCTTTCAATTTCCACACCTATCAGCTCGATAGGGTAGACGTGTTGCGAGGTCCACAGGGCACGCTTTATGGACTTAACACAGAGGGAGGGCTGGTGCGCCTCTTTACCAGAGATCCTTTGCAAGCGGATGGCACTGACCTGAGATTTGGCTATGGCAGCCACAATTGGCGGCTGGCGGAGATTGCCCATTATCAAAAACTCAGCGAAAAACTGGCCATAGGGTTGGCGGGTTTCTATCAGGGCAGTGATGGCTTCTTTAAGTACAAGTCTTCGGGTCTCAAGGCGGATAACGGTAATGAGGCAGGCGGCCGTCTCCGGGTGGCTTATCGCCCTAGCGACAACTTCAGTCTTTCTTACGTGGCAGACTACCAGTACACCCGCCAGAACGCTTTCCCCTATGGCGTGATGGACAGGAATACGGGTGAAACTGCTGCGCCAGACAATAATTACAGGGGCAATTACCGCAGGAACATGTTCAATACCGCGTTGGACTTGGGGTGGCATGTCAACGCTTTCGATTTCCATAGCATCACCAGCTACCAGTATTTGAAGGATTACATGCTGATGGATCAAGACTATTTGCCCCAAGATTTCATGCACTTGGAACAGCGCCAGTTCCAGAATGCCTTTACGCAAGAGTTCTCCATCAAGAGCCGTGAACCTTTGTCAGGTTTCTGGCATTGGGCTTTTGGGGCTTTCTTCTCTTCCCAATGGTTGCGTACCGAAGCCCCCGTTTACTTTGACAGCGATTTCACGGACAATATCGCTTCGGGCATTCAAAGCTCGATTTATAATGCTGTCTATCAATCCATGATTTCTTCCATGGTGGCGCAGGGCATGCCCCAAGCCATGGCGGAGGCAATGGCGGCTCAGGCCATTGAGGCCGCGGGAGGTGTCAATATGCAGGTGGCGCTTACCGTGCCAGGGGTTTATCATACTCCGCAGTTGAATTTGGGCATCTTCCACGAGAGCAATTTCGCCATCACGCCCAGGTTGACGGCTTCCGTGGGCTTGCGCTACGACTATACCCACACCAAGGTGCGTTATGAGACTTCCGCCTTGATGTCCCTTTCCGCCCACATCATGGGCCAGTCGGCCGACAATCTTCTCTCTTCCGTATTAGACGGAAAGGGCTCTGATAGCTTTAACCAGTTATTGCCAAAATTCTCCTTGCGTTATTCGCTGGATAACGCTGGCAGCAATGTCTACGCCATGGTGAACAAGGGTTACAGGGCGGGAGGTTTCAATATCCAGATGTTTAGTGACATACTTCAAACAGAATTGAATGACCATCGGCAGGACGCCATGAAGGGAGACTACGACGTTCCCCACACCACCGAGGACTATCGCCGTATTAACGAAACCATAGCCTATAAGCCCGAAACCAGTTGGAATTTTGAGCTGGGTGCCCATCTCAATCTTTTCCAACAGAAACTGCATTGGGACATGGCCGCTTTCTATATGCGCATCCAAGACCAGCAACTTTCCGTGATGGCGGGAAATTATGGTTATGGTCGCATGATGGTGAACGCGGGCAGGAGCCACAGTTGCGGATTGGAGACCACTTTGCGCGGTGCCGCTCTTGATTCTCATTTCAATTGGGGGCTGACCTATGGCTATACTCGAGCAGTCTTCGACGAATATGAAGACAAGGACGCCGCGGGCAATCCGGTTAGTTATAAGGATCGCTATGTCCCCTATGTGCCACAGCATACGCTTTCTGTCCAGGCGGACTATCGATGGGATTTCTCCCGTTCCTTATTGAGGAGTCTTACTTTTGGCTTACGGCTCAATGCCCAGGGAAAGACCTATTGGGACGAGAACAATGACTACTCGCAGCCCTTCTATGCCTTGCTGGGAGCGCAAGTGGACGCAGATTTCGGTTCTGTGGGCATCAGTTTGTGGGCGAAGAACCTTACCAAGACCCGCTACAACACCTTTGCCCTGCAGAGCGCCGCGACGGGCACCGCCTATTGTTTCGCCCAACGGGGTAATCCTTTCCATTGTGGCGTGGACATCCAGTTCCATTTCTAAGTTCCTGTTACAAAAGGCGAGGATTGTCCCATAAAGCCATGCTTTTGCGGCTCTTAATGGCGACCCCTTGGCAAATCAAGTTGTTTTGCTCATGAAAACAACTTGTTTTGCCTATGAAAATAACTTATTTTGCTTATCAAAACAAGTTAAATTGCGAGGCAAAATAAGTTATTTTGAAAGCAGGGATAATAGGTTTCCTTTTAATTTGTTTGATTTACGTCAAGAAAATAGGCTTTTCACGCGTTTTTCCGCCAAAATGTTTGCGGGGTATCGGAAAGCGGCGTATATTCGCGGTGTCAAAAGACAATTAGGATAATAAGTTTAATTGGGACACAAAAGTGAATCCCGTAAAGTAAGAAAGGTAAAAAGATTATGAAAAAGATTGTTTTGATGGCATTTGCTCTTTTGAGCATGACTACCGCTTTTGCGGCTGACGAGAAGGCTGAGGCTAACAACGCCGCTGCCGTTTACGGAATGGAAATCAACATGAGTGGTCTTACCAAGGCCTTGCGCTTGAGCTCTGATCAGCAAGCAGCTGTGCGCGACATCCACACCAACTTCAACGCTGACATGCTGAACGCCGCTGGCGCTCCCGCAGAGGCTCGCAAGGAGATGGTGGACAAGGCTATCGAGAAGGACTTGGAGTACATGCGCACTGTTCTTTCCAAGAAGCAGTATCGCACCTACGTTATGTTGCTCAACGCCACTATCAATAATCGTGGCATAGAGCGCTAAGCTTTCCACTCATAGAAGAGAGATTATAGAGAGGCCGCGGATGGGTTTTCCCATGCCGCGGCCTTTTTGTTATTCCGCTTTTAGCGTGAACCTGGCGGGTTTCACGCCCTTGGCTCTTGCCTCGAAAATGATTTCTCCAGCTTTCTCGCCTGTCTGCACGATGGCGGTCAGCTGCCCGTGGAAGGCTGACATCTTGGGCTGGTGGAACAGCTCCAGGCAGGTGGGGTCGCCATTGGCGGCGGCTCTGTACTTGCCCGCTCCCTTCACGGAGAAGCGCACGCTCCTGTTGTCGGCAGGGCAAAGGTTGCCGTTCTTGTCTACTACCTTGATGGTGAGGTAGGCCAAGTCCTTTCCGTCCGCGCCCAGCTGGGTGCGGTCGGCCACTATCTCCAGGTGATGAGGCTTGCCCGCGGTGCGCGTCACTTGCTCTTCCGCCTTGTTCCCGTTTTGGTCATAGGCTACCACGCGCAGCTCTCCGGGCTGGTATTTCACCTGGTCCCATATCAATCGGTATCTTCTCTGCAGCCACAGCGAGTCTTTTCCCCTCAGAGCCTCGCTCTCCTGCCTGGTTAGTTTGCGTTGCCTGCCCATGCTCTTTCCGTTCACGAACAGCTCCGCCTCGGGATAGTCGGTATAGACAAACACGGGTGTTACCTCTCCCTCACGGCCTGGCCAAGTCCAGTGGGGCAGTATGTGGAGGGTGTGCGACCGCTTGTTCCACTGGCTGCGATAGAGATAATACCTGTCTTTGGGGATGCTCGCCAGGTCTATGATGCCAAAGAGCGAGCTGTGGTTGGGCCAAGCGTCGGTATCGTAAGGGGAAGGTTCTCCCAGATAGTCAAAGCCTGTCCACACGAATTGCCCCATTGTCCAAGGATAATCCTCAGCCAAGGCGAAGTCCTCGTCGGGCAGATTGCTCCACGAGCAACACTCCAGGTCATAGCTGGAAGACTGGTGGTCATCGTATTTGGCGTCTTTCTTGCTTTCGATGGGAAATTTATACACGCCCCTGGAACTGACCGTGGAGGCCGTCTCCGAACCCAATACGACCGACTGGGGCAGTAGGTCGTAGGCTTCTTGATAGCGGAATGTGCGGTAGTTGAAGCCTGGCACGTCCAGCAAGGTGGCAAAACCGTTTTCCAATACGCAGCTCACTTGGTCCATGCCGCAAGTCACGGGGCGGGTGGGATCCAGTCTGTGGCATATTCCCTGCAAGAAAGCGAGCACCTGATAGCCTTGCCGGTCGCATTGCGTGGGCACCTCGTTGCCGATGCTCCACATTACTACCGAGGGGTTGTTGCGGAAGTGGCGCAACATGTTCTCCATGTCTTTCTCTGCCCATTCATTGAAGAAGCGGTGGTATCCGTTTTCGCATTTGGCGATGTCCCATTCGTCAAACGGTTCCACCATCATCATGAATCCCATCTCGTCGCATAGCTCCACCAGCTCTGGCGCGGGCATGTTGTGGGAAGTTCTGATGGCGTCGCAACCCATGTCTTTCAGCAGCGTGAGCTGGCGGCGCAGGGCTGCCTTGTTGACGGCGGCTCCCAGCGGGCCCAGGTCATGGTGGTTGCATACGCCCTGGAATTTGCGGGGTTTGCCATTGAGCATAAAGCCCTTGTCCGCCACAATGGCCACGGAGCGGATGCCGAAGCGTGTGGTGTATTCGTCAACCAACTTTTTCCCTTCATAGATTTGGGTCACGGCCTTGTAGAGCGAGGGAGTCTCGGGTGTCCAAAGCTTTGGATTGTTCACCAGGAAGTTCTGTTCCAGATCCATTCCCTCGTTCACCCGCCTCAGATGCTCCTTGCTCGCCACCTTTTTGCCGTCTGGATCCAGAATGTCTGTCTTTATGCGCACGTCCTTTCCGTTAGCTCCCGCCAGGGTGGTGGCCAACTTCACCGAGGCGTATTCCTCGCTCACGTAGGGGGTCGTGATACGCGTTCCCCAGGTAGGTACGTGGATTTCATCGGTCACCACCACTCTTACGTTTCTGTAGAGTCCCGCCCCGGGATACCAGCGGGAAGACTGCGGCTGGTTTTCCAGTCTCACGGCCAGCGTGTTTGGCTTGCCGTCCTTGTTCAGGCAGTCTGTCACGTCTTGGTAAAAGGCGTTGTATCCATAGGGCCATTGGCATACTTCCTTTCCGTTCACGTATACGCGGGCTTCGCTCATGGCTCCGTCAAACTCCAGTGTCACCCTTTTTCCGGCGGGCGCGGAGAACGTGGTGCGATACCATCCCACGCCTACGTAGGGCAGTCCTCCCGTCCTGCCGGTCTTCACGGAGGCTTGTGTCTCGAAGTTTTGCGTGATGGCCACGTTCTGCAAGTCGTTGTCCCGGCTGAAAGGACCATAGATGGCCCAGTCGTGAGGGATGGTCACCTGCTCCCATTTCCTGTCGTCAAAGTCGGGAGACATGGCTTCGGGCACGTCGCCCTTCTGAAACTTCCACCCTTTTTCCAGGGTGGTTACGCTTCGTTGCGCCCATAGCGTGGTGGCCAGGCAGGCCATCATCATCAGGGAAAAAATTTTGGTCTTCATAACTGTCTGTATAGATTTTGGTCAGGGTATATCTTTCGCAAATATAGCGATTTTACTTGGAAAGCCGTCAGGGAGACATGAAAAACTTGGCGGCGAGGGGAAATTCTCGCCATAGTCTTGGCAGTGTGGGGATAAATTCCTATCTTTGCATGATGTATAAGCATTAGATGTATGAGCAAGAAAGAAGAGTTGAAGGAACAGATATTGCGGCTTACCCGTGAATATTATCAAGAGGTGCACGCCAAGGCGCAAGACTTTGTGCCTGGAAAAACGAAAGTGAACTACGGCGGACGTTATTTTGATGACCGGGAGATGGTCAACTTGGTGGATGCATCGCTTGACTTTTGGTTGACGGCAGGCCCTTGGGCGCATCGTTTCGAGGTGGGATTGGCCAAGTGGCTGGGCGTAACCTATTGCTCGCTCTGCAATTCTGGCTCCTCCGCTAACTTGTTGGCCTTCAGTGCCCTTACCGCCCATGAGCTGGGGGATAGGGCTATCAAGCGTGGCGACGAGGTGATTACCGTGGCGGCGGGATTTCCCACTACGGTTTCCGCTATCCTGCAATACCATGCCGTGCCCGTGTTCGTGGACATGCGCATAGAAGATTCCAACATAGACGTAACCCAATTGGAAGCCGCCCTTTCGCCCAAGACCAAGGCCGTGATGATAGCCCATTCCCTGGGCAATCCCTTTGATCTGCAAGTCGTGGTGGACTTCTGTCGCAAGCACCGGTTATGGCTGGTGGAAGACAACTGCGACGCGTTGGGCTCGGAATACCTGATAGACGGGCAGTGGAAGAAAACGGGTACCATCGGCGACATAGGTACATCCTCTTTCTATCCTCCCCACCACATGACCATGGGCGAGGGCGGTGCCGTTTATACCGACAATGCCTTGCTCCACAAGTTGGTGAACAGTTTCAGGGACTGGGGCAGGGACTGCTGGTGCGTGGGAGGCGTGGACAACACGTGCGGTTGCCGCTTCACCAAGCAATTCGGCCAGTTGCCCATGGGCTACGACCATAAATATGTTTACAGCCACATGGGCTATAACCTGAAGGCCACCGACCTGCAAGCGGCCATAGGTTGTGCCCAGTTGGAGAAGTTGGATGACATTGTCAGCCGCCGCAGGGAGAACTTCGATTATCTCACCCAGGGTTTGCGGGACGTTCCTGGCTTGCTGCTGCCCCAGCCGCAGAAGAACAGCAAGCCCAGTTGGTTTGGCTATTTCATTACCGTGGAACCCGACGCGGGCTATACCCGCACCGAACTGACCACCTATCTGGAGGAACATAAGGTGCAGACGCGAAACCTCTTCGCTGGCAACCTCTTGCGCCATCCCGCCTTTGAGCAATACGTGGAGGGTGTAGATTATAGGGTAGTGGGAGGTTCGCTCCCCGTTACTGACCGGGTAATGAACGATTGCTTCTGGATAGGTGTATATCCTGGCATGACGAGGGAGAAGTTGCAATACATGATAGACACCATCAGGCAATTCGTGGCCGAGAAGACGGCTTGCCGATGATGTTATACATAATTAATATATAGAAGAGCAAAGATGAAAGCAGTGATATTCGCCGGCGGACTGGGCACCAGACTCTCCGAGGCCACCACGCTCATACCGAAACCCATGGTGGAAATAGGTGGCAAACCTATATTGTGGCATATCATGAAGACCTACAGCCACTATGGCATTAACGATTTCATTATTTGTTGTGGCTATAAGCAGTATGTCATCAAGGAGTATTTCGCCAACTATTTTCGCCACAATTGCGACATGACGGTCAATCTGAAGGATAATTCCGTGGAAATATTGGAGAACAATTCCGAGGACTGGCGTGTCACCATGATAGACACAGGCTTGCATACGCAGACTGGAGGAAGATTGAAGCGTGTGCAGAAGTTTGTGGGAAGGGAGCGTTTCCTCTTGACCTATGGCGACGGAGTGACCGATCTGGATATCGCCGACACTATCCAGGCGCATGAGCGGTCGGGTTGCCTCATCTCCGTGACGGCCTATAAGCCCGTGGGCAAGTTTGGCGCCCTCCACCTGGACTTGGAAACAGGCAAGGTGAATGCTTTCCAGGAGAAACCCGATGGAGACCGTAACTGGGTAAACGCCGGCTATTTTGTCTGCGAGCCAGAGGTGTTTGACTATATTCCCGAAGGAGATGACACCGTCATCTTTGAGCGTGGCCCGCTGGAGCGGCTTGCCGCGGAGGGCAAGATGGTGGCTTATAGGCACACGGGTTTTTGGAAACCTATGGACACGCTGCGAGACAACAACGAGTTGAACGCCATGTGGAACGAGGGCAAAGCCCCATGGAAGGTGTGGTAACGACAATCTCTACGCGAATGACAACAGATTTCTATCAAGGCAAGCGAGTGCTCGTCACGGGGCACACGGGCTTCAAGGGTTCCTGGCTCTCTATCTGGCTCCACGAGATGGGTGCCGAGGTGGTGGGCGTGGCGTTGGATCCCTATTCCGATAAAGATAACTATGTGCTCTCGGGCATCGGGCGGAAAATCAAGGCGGACCTCAGGGCGGACATTCGAGACGGAGAACGCCTGAAGCGGATATTCCAGGAATACCAGCCCGAGATAGTTTTCCATTTGGCCGCCCAGCCACTGGTGCGGTTGAGCTATGAGATACCTGTGGAGACTTACGCCACCAACGTGATGGGCACCATCAACGTGATGGAGGCCATCCGTCAAACGGACAGCGTGAGGGTGGGCATTATGATTACCACCGACAAGTGTTACGAGAACAAGGAGCAGCTGTGGGGCTATCGGGAGGACGAGCCAATGGGAGGCTATGACCCCTATTCCTCTTCCAAGGGAGCCGCGGAGATAGCCATCGCTTCTTGGCGCAGGAGCTTTTTCAACCCCAAGGACTACGGGCAAAAGCATCATGTCAGCCTGGCCAGCGTAAGGGCGGGCAACGTGATAGGCGGTGGTGACTGGGCCTTGGACCGCATCATACCCGATTGCGTTCGTGCCCTGGAGGCGGACAAGCCCATAGAGATACGTTCTCCCAAGGCCATTCGTCCTTGGCAACACGTGCTGGAACCCTTGGGCGGTTACTTGCTCTTGGCGGAGAAGATGTGGCAGGAGCCTGTTGCCTACTGTGAGGGATGGAACTTCGGCCCCCGCCAGGAAAGCGTTTCCACCGTATGGGAAGTCGCCCGAAAGCTGATTGCCTATTATGGCAAAGGAGAGTTGAAAGACTGCTCAGACCCCAATGCCTTGCACGAGGCCAACCTCTTGCTATTGGACATCAGCAAGGCGAGATTCCGCCTGGGCTGGGAGCCGAGAATGAATATAGACGAGTGCATGGCCATGGTGGCCGACTGGTACAAGCGATACCTGTCGGAGGATGTCTATGCGTTATGTGTGGAACAAATCAACAAGTACCTGTCATGAAGATTATCAATACGCCTTTCGAGGGCTTGTACGTCTTGGAGACCGTGCATTTCAAGGATGAGAGAGGCGGTTTCCAGAAGTTGTTTAATGAGGATTTCTTTCGTGAGAACGGCCTGGACACGGATTTTCGTGAGTTCTACTATTCCGTTTCCCACCGCGACGTGATACGGGGCATGCATTTCCAGTTGCCGCCTTTTGACCATACCAAGCTGGTGTATGTCAGCCAAGGACACATCCTCGACGTGGTGGTGGACTTGCGCAAGTCGTCTCCCACCTTCCGCCAGTGCTTTTCCCTGGAGCTTGACGACGAGAAAGCCCAATATCTCTATATACCCAAGGGCTTTGCCCATGGCTTCCGCTCCTTGCGGGATGGCAGCGTGGTGAACTATGCCCAGACTTCATGCTACTCCAGGGAGCACGATGCGGGCGTGGCCTACGACTCCATTGGTTTTGACTGGGGTGTAGACAAACCCATTGTCTCGGGCAGGGACACCACCTTCCCGCGGTTGGATGAATTTAACTCTCCTTTCTAGCCATGCGGATATTGCTGACAGGTGCCACGGGATTCGTGGGCAAGCATCTCTACGCCCGCATGTCGGGTGAGCATGAGTTGCATCTATTGGTGAGGCCTTCCACGGACTATAGCGCGCTGTCTCCCCGCCATGTTTGTTGTTTCCAGGGAGACGTGGAGCGATTGGCCGATTATTTACGGAGCCATCAGGTGGAAGGCATTATCCATTTGGCTTCTCTTTACTTGGCGAGCCATCGCCCTGACCAGGTAACGGATTTGGTGAACGCCAATATCCTGTTGGGCACCTCGTTGCTGGAGGCCACTAAACTGGCTGGCGTGAAGTGGTTCCTGAATACGGGAACGATATGGCAAAACTACCAGTCGTCCGAGCGTTCTGACGAATACCATCCCGTCAATCTCTATGCCGCCACCAAGCAGGCTTTCATCACCATGGCCCGCTATTACCAGGAGACTTCCCCCATTCGCTTCTCCACCTTGAAGCTATGTGACACCTATGGCCCTGGAGACACCCGCAGGAAGATACTCGCCTTGTTTCGTGAGATAGCCCAGTCGGGGGAAACGCTGGCCATGTCGCCAGGCGAACAACGCATGGACTTGCTGCATATCAACGACGTAGTGGCTGGTTTTCAGGTATTGGCCAATAGGTTGGCCGACCCCAGTGCCCCGCTTCTGCCTGAATATGTCTTGTCCTCGGGTCATCCCCTCCGCTTGCGAGAATTGGCTCATTTGTATGGACAGGTGAACGGTGTGCGGTTGCATATCGAGTGGGGTGGCCGTCCTTATCGGGAAAGAGAAGTGATGGAACCCTACAAGGGCAATGTGTTGCCGGGATGGAGTCCCCGGGTGGATTTGGAAACAGGCATGAAGTGGGAAGGCCTTTAATTCTCACCGAAGTAATGACAGAAATGGAAAAGCAATTCAACGAGGTGTTTGGCACCAGTGACCAGTTTGGGCGATACGCTCAAGTGAAATCCCTCTTGATCAGTGGTGCTTCTGGCGATAAACGGCCATTCATCACGGTGGCTATCCCTACCTACAAACGGGCTACCACGCTCAAGGAAACTTTGGATAGCGTATTGACTCAGGACGACGCTGACGATGTGGAGATTATCGTCGTGGACAACAATCCCGAGCGGGGCGACGAGACGGAACAATTGATGGCCACCTATCAGGATTCCCGTTTGCGTTATTATAAGAACGAGACCAATTTGGGAATGACGGGCAACTGGAACCGCCTCTATACATTGGCCAAAGGCGAGTGGGTCTGCATGTTGCATGATGATGACTGCCTCTTGCCGGGCTGTATGGTAAATGTGAAGAGGATGTTGAAAATCCTGGAGGGGAAGGCCGACGCTCTCTTTCTCACGGCAACGAAGCGCATGAAGACCGCTTCGCCCGAAGGTCAATTCCGTTTGAGGAAGGTCTCTCTCATAGCCGACCTGATGGCCGGAAACGGTCTGGACATTCCTGGCAACTTGATAAGGAGGGAGGTGGTCATGCGGTTGGGTGGCTTCAATGACACGTATTATCCCTGCGCCGACTACCATTTCTGGCTGAAGCTCCTCTTCATGGCTCATCCCTTCGTGGTCAGGGACTGCCCCTTGACTTATTACCGGGTAGATGTCAACGCTTCCAGAAAGACGGAGACCATTAAGGCTTTTGTCAGCGTGGGCAATATCTTTCAAGAGACCATTAGAGCGAGAATGAACTTCATGGTCAGGTGGTGTTGGAAGCTCTATCTTCCTTTCCTCAATGCCCATCGTTTGTCCAGTCTTTCCCGCCAATGCGACAACCACACCGAGGAGTTGCTGTCTTTCGTGAGGGAAGCCAAGCGCGACGTGCCCCTCCCCAACAAGGTATTCGGTTTCTTCATGAGGCACTTCCTCAGTCTTAACCGTAAGCGGGCGGATTTCTTCGCCTCTCGCGTAAAGGTGATAGGGTAGGCTCGTGTGAATCTTTACAAACTGGGGCGGGATAGGCAAGTAAGGATGCCTTGAAAAGCCACCTTATCTTATAAATTTATAAGTAGTAATAATTTGAACAAAAAAGGATGTTTTGTTTCTTTTATTGTTCAAATTATAGCTATATTTGCAGTATGAATAGACAATTAATTGAAATAGGAACCATTCCAGTAACGACTTCGATCATTGAATCGTTATATCCGGACCTTAAGTCTGCTAATAAGAAGGTAATCTGGCTCGAAAAACAAAAGTTTATCATCAGGCTAAAGCGAGGACTTTATGTGATCAACCCCGAATATTCAGGAAAGATTCTATCGAGTGAGGTGATAGCCAATCATCTTTATACACCTTCGTATATTTCAATGTCTACTGCACTACGATATTATGGACTTATCCCCGAGGCGGTATATGTTCATCAATCAATGACAATAAAACATCCCCGAAGCTTTCAAACTCCAGTCGGCAATTATGACTACAAATATATTTCAAGAAAGGCATTTCCGATAGGGGTAAGGAGTATGAATAAAGGTGACTATGCATTTCTTATCGCATCACCGGAAAAGGCTTTGTGTGATTTGATTGCCAATTCCCCAAAAGTCATTCTTCGCTATATGAGGGATGTAGAGATATATCTTGAGCAGGATATTCGTATGGATATGGATGAGTTCTATAATATGGACGCGACCATATTTGAAGATTATATTAGTGTGGGCAAAAAGGCTGATTCAATTTCGACACTTTTAAAATTTTTAAGACGATGAAAAATGAAATATTCGACAATATGCTCTCCCGTTATGATTTAACCACGGAGCAACATAAGAGAAACGCCATATTTGAAGTCAATCAACAAATGATACTTGCAGGCCTGTATGCTGGAGGCTTCTTTGAATCAGCCGCTTTCTATGGCGATACCTGCCTCAGAATTTTTCATGGTCTCCAACGCTTTAGTGAGGATATGGATTTTTCTCTTTTGGCTTCCGATGACAAGTTCGATTTCACGAAATACTTCCAGCCTATAATCGATGAATTTGCCATTGTCGGTCGGGAGGTGGAGATTAAAAAGAAGGACAAAAAGAGTTTTGGTAAGGTTGAATCGGCATTTCTTAAAGATAATACCGATGTGTATGATGTTACTTTCCAGACAGAGAAGTCAATAAAGATAAAGATTGAAGTGGATACTTTTCCACCGTTGAACTTCAAGACGGAACAAAAGCTATTGCTTCAGCCACATTCATTTATGACCCGTTGTTTCACACTTCCGGACTTGTTCGCGGGCAAGATGCACGCGCTGGTCTATCGTGTATGGAAGAATAGGGTCAAAGGTCGTGACTGGTACGATTTCGAATGGTATGTACGCCATAATGTTCCGTTGGATTTTGCCCATTTGGCAGAACGATGCAAGCAGTTTAACAATGAGGGTATTACCCCGGCGTTATTCAAAGAGAAACTCATTGAGCGTCTCTCTACGGCTGATATAAAACAAGTGAAAGAAGATGTATTGCCTTTCGTGCGCAATCCAAAGGAACTTGACATTTGGTCAAATGATTATTTCGTGCAGCTGGCGGGGATGGTAAGAATGGGATAACTCTATATGACACAGAGGTAAGGATGCCTTGAAAAGCCACCTTAGGTGACCAAGCCAAGTCACTAAGGTGAGTTTCGATTTTAATATAGGTGCGTTGGGCAAGTAAGTAAGGATACTTTTGGGTGAAAATTTTTTCGCCCTTCAGGGAACAACGTATCGGATTATTTCCTATCTTTGCGCATAGTAATCTACTTAAGCCCAAACTTGAAAGACCATGAAAAAGAAAATCACCCTGTTAGGCATATTGTTGTCTACTATTTTTTGCTCCTCATTCGGGCAAAACGTGAGTTATGCCTATGATGAGGCTGGCAACCGGGTGAAAAGGGAAATCGTATTGCAGACGAGGGCTGCGGAAGAGTTCACCAATGAAAGCTATTCAGAGATGTTGAATGACAGAGACATCCGTATCTATCCTAATCCTACGGAAGGTCAATTGACAGTGGAAATTACGGGAGATGGAGCGTGTCGCTTTGACATTTACAATATTTCCGGGCAGCAAGTGCTTACCACTAATTCAGGACCTGGCCGTGTGGCCTTGGACATCAGTTCCCAGCCAAAAGGGCTTTATATCCTGCGCGTCACTACGGAAAATGGTGGCGATTCTTCTACTTGGAAGATAGTCAAGAAGTAAAAGCCTGTAACCTGCTAGTGCCATGAAAAAATACCTATACCTTATTATATATAGCCGTTTCGCTGCTCTTTGATACGAGCGAGATAATGGCTTCCTCACGGGAGGCGGATAGCGTCTCCATTTGGGCGAAACAGTTTGAGGGGTGGACAGAAGAACGGTTCAGGCAATATGAGGACTCGGTTTATTCTTCCATTTACGGTCCGGTGATAGCCCGCAAGGCTGACAGCTCCAGCTTTGGCACGACTACCTATGAATACGATGCCTCGGGAAATCTCTCTCAAGGAGACGGATGCCAATGGCAAGGTGAAGGAATACGCTTACGATGATTATGGCAGGCTCACGCAGGCCACCACGCTGGAACTGGTCACCACCTATACCTATAAAATGTTGATACGTGAAAAACAATTGCTTCGGGATTATTTCATAACTCATGGGCAATTACCTCCTGGAAACAAAAGATTTCATTAATTATGTATTTAATTATTTTGCTATGAAGTTTCAATTTGCATTTGACATCTCTCGCGAAATAGCATATGCGAAGTGTTTGCTTGCCAGAAATCTCGGGAAAATGCTCAACGAGAAGTTGCAAGAAAAGTTTTGTTCTGAGATGGTGGACATGTTCTTTATCATATTTGTGTGTAAATCTCCAATTTTTCATGATTTTGAAAAGCTTCCTCGTCCTAAATATTACGCAGAGAAGGAATGGAAAGGAAAAGATAATATTCCCGGCACAAAAGTGTGGAAGAAGCGTTTACAATTATTTGTTGAGATAGATTTTCAAGCTCTCTATGAGGCGGAACTCGGACAGGAGACCCTCAAAGTAATAGCTAAAGCGTTGATGTCTTATTTGGAGACCATGACCTACCCTGTGGTGTTGCGGAAGACTTTCGACCGCAAGGCGTTCGAGCAATGCGTTAGGGACATCCTCACGGAGCATGGGTTGCTGTGATATAGTTACAAATAATAGAAAAACATGGAATCATGAAGTTTATACTATCGGACATTACCACATTTGAATGGAATAGCGTTCACAAGGAGGCTGCCAGAATGTTTGAGCACTTTATCTCGAGTGGGCTGTTCAGGTTTCATTCGGATATGGTGGAGAGGTGGCAGGTGTATTTGGTTTGCGAGGACGAGAAAGGTCGGCTTTGGAAAGAGATACGACCACCGAAGTATTATGCCGAGCGGATATTGACCCTGCGAGATCAGAACTCGAAAAAGGTGAGGATTTGCAAGGAACTGGTGGTGGATTTCCCGCTGGATTACGAAATATACGCAAAAGCGCATACGGAAGAGGAGTGCATGAAAGTGCTGGCAAGGGAATTCACGCGCTTTATAGAGACCATGCCTTACCCAATGGAGTTGCGGGATACTTTTGACCGCAAGGCGTTCGAGCAACGGGTAAGGGACACTCTCGTGAGGCATGAACTACTATGACAGGCTTATGGTAAACATGAAAAAATAAGGAATCATGAAATTCTCGATTTTTGATACCTCTACATTTGATACGTTCAGCGTTTATCTGGAATCAGCAACAATGTTTGAACATTTGCTTGCGGCAGGATTGTATGGATTCCATTCAGATATGGTGGAAGATTGGTCTATGAGCATGATTTGCGTATCTCAAGAAATGCGTGAGGATATGAAGCCCACTAGGGTTAAATATTATGCTGATAGGATATTGACCAATAATGTATCCGTGACCCCTAAAGTGCATGTGTTTAAGCTTTTGGACATGAATTTCTTCGTGGATTATGACAAATGCGCGAAGGCACAGACGGAAGAGGAGTGCCTGAGAGTGCTTGCCCAAGAGTTTATGCATTGCATAGAGACTATGACCTACCCTGTGGTGTTGCGGAAGACCTTCGACCGCAAGGCGTTCGAGCAATGCGTGCGGGACATCCTCACGGAGCATGGGTTGCTGGAGGCTCAGTAGCGACGTGCCGTGACACGTCGCATGGCAACGAGGAACATGCGTAAGGACATTCACTTATGGGTTCAGTGGATTTTTAGTGGAGAATAATAAGTTCTTTTCTTGCGGTGCCCGGGAATACGCGAAGATGTCGTGGACGCCATGCATGGGAGATGGGAGGGATAAGTGAATGAATCTTGACAAATCAGGATAGGGTCGGGATCGGTTATGGGTGCGGGGAAAAACGCAACTAGTTGCGTAGGGCTTCGCAACTAGTTGCGATGGCCGATGAAACTAGTTGCGTGACCCTTTGAAACTAGTTTCGTTTCCCACCGCCTGTATATGGGCTGTCCGGGGCTTCCGCTCCCGAGAAAACCAAAAAGTACGATTTCTTGACATTTCACCCACGTGACCCATGCCCGGAAACGACTCGCGCACCATTTGCCGCTACCATGCCAATCTCTTGTTATCCCATGGCATTCCCACGGAGCCGTGATGTGCTGGCGAGTTGTGGGTCGCGGACCTGAGGTCCCGGAAATGAAAGACCGCGCGCGTACATTTATATATGTATGCGCGCGGGAAGTATAGATGATCGGAATATCCCTCTTTTACCGGGCGGACTCAAACTGGCGCAGGAAGCGGATGTCGTTTTCCGAGAACATGCGCAAGTCGCTCACGCGGTATTTCAGGTTGGTAATACGCTCGATACCCATGCCGAAAGCGTATCCGCTATATACCTTTGAGTCTATGCCGCAGGCTTCCAACACGTTGGGGTCTACCATGCCGCAGCCCAATATCTCTACCCATCCCGTGTGCTTGCAGAAGCCACAGCCCTTGCCGCCACAGATATGGCAGGAGATGTCCATCTCCGCGCTAGGCTCGGTGAAGGGGAAATAGCTGGGGCGCAAACGTATCTTGGTCTCTGGGCCAAACATCTCGCGGGCGAAGGTAAGCAGCACCTGTTTCAAATCGGTGAAGCTCACGTTTTTGTCCACGTAGAGTCCCTCCACTTGGTGGAAGAAACAATGGGCACGGGCACTGATGGCCTCGTTGCGGTAGACCCTGCCCGGGCAGAGTATGCGCAAGGGAGGCTGGTGGGTTTCCATGTAGTGAGCCTGGTCATCGGACGTATGGGAACGCAAGATGACGTTCTTGGTCACGTCGTTGGGGTCGCTTTGCTCTATGAAGAAAGTGTCCTGCATGTCGCGGGCGGGATGGTCGGCGGCGAAGTTCAGCTTGGTGAACACGTGCAGGTCGTCGTCTATCTCGGGACCCTCTGCCAGCACGAAGCCCATCCTGGAAAAGATGTCCACTATCTTGTTCTTCACGATGGTGAGCGGATGGCGCGTGCCCAGCTGGATGGGGTAGGGCGTGCGGGTGAGGTCGATGTCGTCAGCGGCGGCTTCGCTTTCTTCCAGCTGCTCTCTCAGGCTGTTTATCTTCTGCAGCGCGGTTTGTTTCAGCTCGTTGATCTTGATGCCAATGGTCTTTTTCTGCTCCGCCGGCACGCTTCTGAAGTCGGCCATCAAGGCACTGATTTCTCCTTTCTTGCTCAGGTATTTCAGTCTTAGCTGCTCCAGCTCTTCCGCGTTCTTGGCGGTAAGGGTGTTTACCTCTTGCAGCAGTTTTTCTATCTTTTCCAGTAACATATAATAAAATTGTCTATTTTGAGTGCAAAGATACTATTTTTCCCATGAATGGAGAAAGATTCTCGAAATAAAGTTGTACTTTTGCATGGAAAATTTGAGGAAATGATTGGTTTATGAGAAGACTCTCTTTTATCCTGGTTTTCATGTCGGCACTTATCATCGCGTGCTTTACCGCCACGGGATGTTCCGAGAAAAAAGCGCCGGCGCAAGATTCCGTGTATTCTGATACGCTTGTCGCTGATACGGCTGTCGCGGTAGACACGGTGGCTGCACTGATAGCGGAAGCTCCTATGCCGAAGGCGGCGGACGAGTTGTTTGACGACTTCATCTTCAATTTTGGGGCTAACAAGCGTTTGCAGCTGCGCCGCGTGCAGTTCCCTTTGCGGGAATACCATGACGGGAAGTTGGTGGGCAAGGTAAGCCGCCAGCAATGGAAGATGGAACGCTTTTTTATGGACCAAGATTTCTACACCTTGATCCTGGACGACATGGGACAGGTAGAAGCGGGCAAGGACACCACGGTCAATCATGTGGTGGTGGAGAAGATATTCCTGGATGACAATGTCGTGAGGCAATATCTCTTTAACAGGATAGAGGGGCAATGGAAAATGACCTCTATCAACCAGCAAGAGATGGGGGTAAACCGCAACGGCGGATTCCTGAGTTTCTATAAATCGTTCGCCACGGATTCCGCCTTCCAGCAACACCACTTGCAAGACCCGGTCTATTTCAGCGGGCCTGATCCTGATGACGACTTTGGCACCATGACGGGCGAGATAGCCCCAGAGACATGGCCTGCCTTTGCCCCGCAATTGCCCACGGGTACTATATATAATATCATTTACGGCAAGAACCATCGTGAGAGCCATACCAAGATATTCATGTTGAGGGGCATCGCCAATGGCTTGGAGATGTGGCTCACTTTCCGGCACGATGGAGATAAATGGGTACTTACCAAGTTGAATACCTGACATGAGAGACCTGCGTGACTATAGTCTTTTGGAGCACAACACCTTTGGGATAGACGCCCGATGCCGAAGGTTTTTGGAATTTGATTCCGTGGAGGAGGCCGTGCGGATGGTTCATTCCCTTTCTGCGGCGGATGAACCTTTGCTGGTTATCGGTGGAGGCAGTAATCTTTTGCTCACCCAGGATTACCAAGGCACCGTGCTCCACTCCGCCATTAAGGGTATTGAGGCGACGCTTGACCCCGACGGGGAGCATGTATATCTTCGTTGTGGCAGTGGAGAGGTCTTTGACGAAATGGTTTCCTATGCCGTATCCCATGGCTATCATGGACTGGAAAACCTGTCCGCCATTCCTGGCGAGGTGGGCGCGAGTGCCGTGCAGAACATCGGCGCTTACGGCGTGGAGGCCAAGGATGTACTGCATGAGATAGAGGCTGTGGAAATAGCCACGGGCAAACTTGTCGTTTTCCGGCAAGAGGAATGCGATTACGCCTATCGTAAAAGCAAATTCAAGACTGCCTGGAAGGGTAGGTTCCTGATAACATACGTCACCTATCGGCTTTCCCGCGATTTTCGCCCGCGCTTGGATTATGGAAATATCCGCGGTGCTCTTCAAGCCCAGGCTATAGAACAACCCACCGCACAGCAACTGCGCAAGACGATTTGCGCTATTCGCGCCTCAAAGCTGCCCGACCCCAAAGAATTGGGCAACGCTGGAAGTTTCTTTGTTAATCCCGTAGTGGATGAGGCGAAATGGCGAGCCTTGTCGGAGCGTTATCCTGGGATGCCCTACTATGTCGTTTCCAGCGAGAAGGGAGAATACAAGATACCGGCAGGCTGGATGATTGAGCAATGTGGCTGGAAAGGCAAGAGCCTGGGACCTGCGGGCGTGCACGAGAAGCAAGCCTTGGTGCTCGTCAATAGGGGAGGGGCCACGGGCAAGGATGTCCTTCAACTGTGTGAACGGATAAGGAATGATGTTCGGCAACGCTTTGGAGTGGAGATATATCCGGAAGTGAATATCCTATGAAAGTGACGTTTTTGGGAACTGGAACATCCGCTGGCGTTCCCGTCTTGGGCTGTGATTGCGCCGTGTGCCACAGCGCAGACCCTAGGGACAAGCGTTTCCGTTCGGCCGCGATGATAGAGAGCCAGACGACACGCCTTCTCATAGATTGCGGCCCGGACATCCGTATGTCCCTGCTTAGGGTTCCTTTCCGCAAGCTGGACGGCGTGTTGCTCACTCATATTCATTACGATCATGTGGCGGGAATAGATGACTTGCGGGCTTTTTGCGTGTTTGGAGATATCAATATCTACGCGGAAGATAACGTGATAGCGGGCTTGCGGCATACCATGCCCTATTGTTTCCCGCCCCAAGGCGAGAAGCTGTATCCAGGCGCGCCAAAGTTAAATCTCCATCCCGTATTCCCCCACAGGGAGTTTCTGATAGGTGATATCCTCGTGTTGCCAGTCCGTGTAATGCATGACGAGTTGCCTATCGTGGGCTATCGTTTCGGCTCTTTTGCCTACATCACGGACATGAAGTCCATAGAGGAAGACGAATATCGTTACTTGCGAGGCGTAGAGACCTTGGTCATCAACGCCTTGCGCTTTAACAGACCGCACCATAGCCATCAGTTGGTGGACGACGCAATTGCCGTGGCTCGCCGCATTGGGGCGAAGCGTACTTATTTTACCCATGTTACCCACGAGATTGGCTTCCATGACGAGGCGAATAGCCGTCTGCCCGAGGGTTTCTTCTTTGGATTTGATGGCCTTTCTTTTGACATATAGGATAGGTCCTATGTGTTGAAATAAGTTAACGGCAAGAAAAATCCAGGCGTTTGTAGTTAAAACGTGTTAATTAAATATATATTAATGGTATAAACGCTTGCGGGTATGGAGAAATATTCATACCTTTGCAACGTGTTTTTCATAGTATTAGATTTAAGGTTAACAAGGTTGGACTACGGCGGTAGTCCTTTTTTTATGTCCTTAAGTTAACGCTTCTTGGCTTTAAACCTATGGTAAAGCTTCCATCCCAATATAAATCCATCCACCAATTTCCATCCGTTGGAGAGTACGCTGACTATCCTTTTTGAGGCGGGCGCGTTATTGGAGAACATGGCGGGAGCCTTAAACAGCTGTTGCCATTTTTCTTGTATTCGCGACTCATCGTCTTTAATCGCCTCACGCAACACCTGTTTGCGATTGGTGATGTCTTGCAACGTGTTATAGCTGGTTTGGTCAATGAGGGGTGTGGGCATAACTCTTCGTCATTATTTCTTAAGCAAAACACTTACCAAGAACCTTACCAAAGGTTTCTCTACCAATTGGTGGCGGAAGCCAAGGAAAAGCAAGAGGATTAGCAGGTAAAAACCGGTCACCAGGCAAAAAGCGGTTCCGGCACCCGTATAGGGAGCCAAGGCAAACGCGATGGCGAAAGAAAGGTATATCAACATGATGGCTATCAATATGAAGGCGACCAGCAACACCGCAAGTCCCGTCAGCACGCGGATAATCCTTTCACTGACATCGAACTTCAGATATTCACTCCGAAGTCCGATGTAATGTTTCAACAGCTTGACAAGCTGTTCTATGGTCTCTATGTTCTTGTCGCTAGAGAGCATGGGCAGATTTATTCCGCAGCTTCCTTGATGTCGTCAATCAAGTCACTTTCCTCTTTCTTGGAGAGGTTCAAGTTGTGTTTCTTGCAGAAATCAGTAACCGTGTCGGCTATCTTGCTGCGAGTGTCCTTACCCTTCTCGGGAGCGAGAAGCAAACCTACTGCGGCTCCGGCGATGCAACCGCCCAGGAACGCGCCAATGATACCTAATGTCTTCATAACCGTTGAATTTATTAAGAGTTAAACAAATGTCTTACCGCAAAAATACGAATTCTTTCCCTAACCGCAAGCGATTTGTCTCTAAATTTTAGTTAAAAGTGTGATATAATGTGGATTTAACAAACTTTATGCGGCGATTTGATTATTCTTTGCGATATATTTTGTACTTTCGCATCATAAAATAAACTATAAACCATAAACCCAAACAGAAAATGATGAAGAAACTGACAATGATTTGCGCGCTGGCTTGCGCCGTATTGGCTTTCTCTAGTTGTAAATCCAGCGAAAGCGCTTACAAGAAAGCTTACGAGAAGGCCAAGGCCCAGGAGGCCCAGAACGCCACTCCCGCCGTGGAGGAAGCTCCTGTAGTGACACCTTTGGAGACAAAGCCCGCCGCTGAGGCCATGGTAGAGAACGCTACCGTAAGGCAAGAGAACGTGGAGCTGATTGATGGCGCTGGCTTGCAGACCTATAGCGTTGTCGTGGGCTCTTTCCAGCTGAAGGCCAACGCCGAAGGCTTGCAAAGCACCTTGAAGTCCGCAGGATACGCCGCCCAGATAGTCTATAACGCAGAGCGCAATATGTATCGCGTGGTAGCTTCTACTTTCGCGGACAAGGCCGCAGCGGTTCAAAGCCGCAACCAATTCCGTGCGGGCAACTATCCCGACGCATGGCTGCTTTATAAGAACTAATGCGCGTCTTATCCGTAGACTACGGCAAGAAACGAACAGGATTGGCAGTGACCGACCCGTTGCAAATCATCGCCAACGGGTTGGCCACTGTTCCTACGTCAGAGCTTTTCTCCTATTTGGAACGGTATGTCGCCCAAGAGGCGGTGGAGCGTATCGTGGTGGGAAAACCTACGCAGGCCAACGGGCAACCCAGCGAGAACTTGCCGCGGGTGGAGGCTTTTGTCAACAGGTGGCGCAAGGCCCATCCCGAGATACCCGTCGTTTATTATGACGAGCGGTTCACCTCTGTTTTGGCCCAAAGGGCTATCTTGGACGGAGGCGTGAAGAAAAAACAACGTAGAGAAAACAAGGGGTTGGTAGACGAAGTGTCCGCCACCATTATACTGCAAGACTACATGAACGCCCGCCGTTGAGGGCTTGATTCATGAAGTCTGTCAATATGTAACAAGCATGAAATTACCTATTTATATATATGGGCAGCCTGTGTTGCGCAAGGTAGCGGAGGACATCACGCCCGAGTATCCTGAGTTGAAGAAACTGATAGCGGACATGTTCGAGACGTGTACTGCCAGTGATGGCGTAGGCTTGGCAGCCCCCCAGATAGGCAAGGCCATCCGCGTGGTGGTCATAGACTTGACTCCTTTGGCGGAAGACCTGCCCGAGTACAAGGATTTCCGCAAGGCTTACATCAACGCCCATATATTGGAGGTGGACGAGGAAAGCGAGCGTGAGACCATGGAAGAGGGTTGCCTCTCTATTCCTGGCATTCACGAGCCGGTCACTCGCCATACCCGTATCCACGTGAAGTACATGGACGAGGACTTCCAACCCCATGATGAGTGGGTGGAAGGTTACCTGGCCAGGGTGATGCAGCATGAATTCGACCACCTGGAGGGCGTGATGTTCGTGGACCGCCTTTCCGGTTTGCGCAAAAACCTGATAGGCGGCAAGCTGAAGAACATCATGAAAGGCAAGTTCAGCTGTTCCTATCACGTGAAGGTGAGACGCTGATTTATGGGGGTAAGATAGGGCAAGGTTTTCTCATTAAGGTAATTGGATTCGCATGAAAAGGTTCGCTTTCCTCATGTTGCTGCTTCTCTCGCTCACCGCGGTAAAAGCGCAATACAGGGTGGACAGGCTGATAACGGCAGGTCGCAGTGCCCTTTATTATGATGACTTCGTGTTGTCCATCAAGTATTTTAACTTGGCCATCTCCGCCAAGCCTTACCTTTACGAGCCTTGGTATTACCGCAGTATCGCCAAATACAATCTCGATGACTTCCAGGGCGCGGAGAATGACGCCACAGAGGCTATCGGGCTCAATCCCTATATCAATGACATTTATGACTTGCGCGCTATCTGCAAGATTAGGCAAGAACGATATGACGAGGCGGTAACCGATTATGATGAAGCCATTCGCCTGGAGCCTCGCAACCAGAATTATTGGTACAACCGGGCGTTGTGCCTGATGCAGGGCGGCCACTATGATTCCGCCCAAGTGCAGTTGGACACCATCGTCACGAAGTGGGCTAAGTTCGCCAACGCCTATTCCTTGAAGGCGGAAGTCTATTTGCGCCAGAAAGACACCCTTTCCGCGGAGAAATGGTTGGACAAGAGCCTGGATATAGACCCTTATGACGCTGACGCTTGGGGAACGAGGGCGGCCATGGCGCTTTCCAGAAAGGAGTGGGGCGATGCCGACAATGCTTTGGGGAAGGCCATCCACTTGCGCCCCAATAACGTGAACAACTATCTTAACCGTGCCTTGGCCCGTATCAACCTCAACAATCTGCGAGGAGCCATGGCGGATTATGACATGGCCTTGGACTTGGATCCCAATAATTTCCTGGGACACTACAATCGTGGTTTGCTCCGTATGCAATTAGGCGATGACAACCGGGCCATTACCGATTTCGACTTTGTCATCAAGATGGAGCCGGAAAACTTCCTGGCTCTCTTTAACCGAGGCGTGCTCCACGACAAGACGGGCGATTTGCGCGCGGCCATCGCGGACTATTCCAAGGTGATAGCGCAGTTCCCCAATTTCTGGACAGGATTGTCCTATCGTGCCAGCTGCTATCGCAGGCTGGGCATGACGGCCAAGGCGGAGGCCGACGAGTTCCGCATATTCAAGGCGCAGATGGACAAGCATATCGGAATCCAGCCCCGCTGGACCGCCAGCATGAAGAAAATGGTGCGCAAGCGTTCCGAGATAGATATCGATAAATACAACAATCTCATCGTGGAAGACGATGACAACATCAAGTCGGAGCACGAATACAAGAGCGAGTACCGCGGGCGCATACAAAACAGGGCTGTGCAGCTGGACTATATGCCAATGTATCAACTCTCTTATTTCCAGACACAGACGGGCATCTCCGCCGCCCACGTATTTGACAAGGAAGTGGAAGAGTTTAACGCCAAGGTGGAGAAGAACCCCTTCTTTATCGTTTGCAACCGCGAGCGACTCGACGAGAACACCTCTTCCGCCATCTTTGCCCTCATAGACAAGTGCTCTGCCCAACTCTCCGTGGCCAAGGACGACGAGAGCAAGAAGCGGCTGCTCATGCAAAGAGGCGTGGCTTACGCCGTCTTGCGCGACTTCCAGGCCGCCATGAGTGATTTTACGGACTACCTGCACATAGACGGCCAGGCTTCCATGCCATACTGGATGAGGGCGGTCTGCCAGGTGGAGATGGACGCTTTCTTCAAGTCGCAAGGCGGCTCCTCCACCAGTTTGGCCTCACCGGAGGCTGATTTCAGCGAGGCCATAAAGCTCAATCCCAACAACGCGTACCTATATTATAATAGGGGCAACATGCACGTGGCTCGCAACGAGTATTCCAAGGCGATAGACGATTATACCATCGCCCTCAACCTAGACCCCAATTTGGCGGAGGCTTACTATAACCGGGGCATTGTCAGGATTACCACCAAGAACACCGACAAGGCCATTAGCGACCTCAGCAAGGCAGGCGAGCTGGGGCTCTATGACGCCTATTCCATTATCAAGCGGGTCTCCCAGCAGAAGTAAAATCCCGCTCGATTTCAAAACAACTTGTTTTGCCTGGCAATTTAACTTGTTTTGCTCGGCAAAACAAGTTGTTTTCGTTTGCGAAATAAGTTGTTTTCAAGGGCAATTTAACTTGTTTTCTGGCAGGGAAGGATTCGTAGCCGCATGGGGAAAGCCTCGAAGAGGTCTCCCGCTTGCGGATGATAGCGACTTTTAATACCTTATAAACAGAAAAGGAAGCTTTGACTCACGTCGAAGCTTCCCTCGATTTTGAATGTTTCAGCAGTTGTTATTTATGTAGTTATGATTTTTGTTTCTTGAAAATCTGTGCGTGATTGATGATGCAAATATACGATATAATTGATTTAAGTCAAAAAAATCGGGGTCGTTTTATGCGAAAAACTTACGAAAACGTTTGCGGAAAAGCGCATTTTCTTTATGTCCCGTATCAGAAAGGGAGAGAAATGGGAGAAAGATTTTGGCAAGCGGGATATTTTGTGTAACTTTGCCACTAATTAACTTAAATCTGTATCACATGATAAAAGTATTGTTTACTGGCCTTATGGCTTTATCGGCACTTTCCGTGGCTGCCGATACCAAGACTGTCACCTCGCCCGACGGTAAGGTGGCGGTAAGTGTTTCCGCGGAGAACGGACAGGCTTTTTATACCGTTGACTACGACGGGAAACCCATGCTCACCCGTTCAGCCCTTGGACTTAACACCAGCTATGGAGACTTCACCAAGGAGTTGACCTTGGCGAACGCAAGCGAAAAGAATGTGGACGTGAACTACGAGCTCAGCCGCAGCAAGGTGGCCAAGGTGGCGCATAAGGCAAAGGAACTGACCGTGGCGTTCACCAACGCCAAGACGGACACCATGAAGGTGGTCTTCCACGTGTCTGACAACGCCGTGGCCTATCGCTATACCTTGGTGCGCCCCAAGCGCAACAATCCCAAGACCGCCATCATTTACAGCGAGGCGAGTGCCTTCAATTTCCCGGAGTACACCACTACCTTCCTCACGCCCCAAAGCGTGCCCATGGTGGGCTTTGAGCGCACCAAGCCCTCTTACGAGGAGGAATACCATCCCGACCAGCCCTTGAAGCAGAAGTCCGCCTTCGGACAGGGCTATACCTTCCCCTGCCTGTTCAAGGTGGGTGCTGATGGATGGGTGTTGGTATCAGAGACGGGCACCAACAGCAACTATCCCGGTTGCCGCTTGACAGACTACGAGGAGGGCAAGGGTTACACCGTCAACTTCCCGCAAGAGGGAGAGAATAACGGCTACGGCCCCGTGACGGCCTCCGTGCCCGTGCCTTTCGACACGCCTTGGCGCACCATCGCGTTGGGCAAGACCCTGAAGCCCGTCGTGGAGACCACTATACAATACGACGTGGTAGAACCTCTTTATGAGGCGTCCCAGGTTTATGAGCCCGGTCGCTATACTTGGAGCTGGCTGATATGGCAAGACGGCTCCACCATCTATGAAGACCAGGTGAAGTTTATCGACGTGGCCGCTGAGATGGGCTATGAGTATATCTTGGTGGACGCGTTATGGGACACGCAGATAGGCTATGACCGCATAGAGCAATTGGCCCAGTATGCCAAGGGCAAGGGCGTTTCACTGCTGTTGTGGTATAACTCCAACGGCCATGCGAATGACGCTCCCCAGGGTCCTCGCGGTATCATGGGCAACACCATAGAGCGCAAGAAAGCAATGGCCTGGATGAAGCGCGTCGGCGTGAAGGGTATCAAGGTGGATTTCTTCGGCGGAGACAAGCAGGAGACAATGAAGCTCTATGAGGACATCTTGAGCGACGCCAACGACTACGGCATACAGGTAATCTTCCATGGTTGCACCCTGCCCAGGGGATGGGAGCGCATGTATCCCAACTACGTAGGCAGCGAAGCCGCCTTGGCCAGCGAGAACGTGTTCTTCAGCGAGTATCACGCCAAGAAGGAGGGCTTCGAGATGAACATGTATCCCTATACCCGCAACGTGGTGGGCAGCTTCGATTGGGGTGGTGTCATCATGAACCGCTTCTTGAGCAAGGACAACAAGAGCCGCCATCGCCGCTACACCACCGATGCCTTTGAGTTGGCCACTGCCATTACCAACCAGTGTAGCGTGAACTGCGTAGCTCTCACGCCCAACGCCTTGGAGGTACAGAGCGAAGAGATGAAGGCAGAGCTGAAGGCCTTGCCTACCGTATGGAGCGAGACGAGCTTCATAGATGGTTACCCCGGTAAGTATACCGTGATAGCCCGCAAGTGCGCCGAGACGGGCAAGTGGTACGTGGGCGGCATCAACGCCACCGAGGAAGCCCTCACGCTGAAGTTGCAATTGCCTATGCTGGCTGGCCAGGAGGTGAGCCTCGTGGGAGACGACAAGAAAGGTGAGCCTACCTTCAAGAAGGTGAAAGTGGGCAAGGATGGCAAGCTGAAAGTGACCATGCAGTCACAGGGCGGTGTCTATATACATCAGTAACCAGGAGATGAAAATGGCCTAAGCGGTTGCCGTTTGGGTCTTGTAAAAATAAAACAGGCCGTAATTGACATCCAATTACGGCCTGTTTCTATGTTCTGCAGGCGAGGATTACTCGTTGCGGAAGGTGAGTTGCTCGCCCAGTCGGTCAATGGTGATGGGTCGCTCGCGGGAGACCTCATCGTTGAGCAGCTTCTTGCTCAAGTCGTTGAGCACGTAGTCCTGTATGGCCCGCTTGACGGGACGGGCACCGAAGTTGGGGTCGTAGCCCCGCTCGGCCAGGAACTCTATGGCGGCGGGAGTCCAGCGCAACTCGAAGCCTTGCGGTTGCAGCATGTCCTTGACGCGGTTCATCTGCAATTCCACTACCTGCGCTATCTCCTCGCGGGTGAGCTGCTTGAAGGTGATGATGTCGTCCACGCGGTTGAGGAACTCTGGACGGAACGTATGCTTCAGCATGTCCATGGAAGCGTTGGAGGTCATGATGATGATGGTGTTCTTGAAGTTGACCGTGCGGCCCTTGTTGTCGGTGAGCCGTCCATCGTCCAGCACTTGCAGCAAGGTGTTGAACACGTCGGGGTGCGCCTTCTCTACCTCGTCGAAGAGCACGACGGAGTAAGGCTTCCTCCTCACGGCCTCGGTCAGCTGGCCGCCCTCGTCATAGCCCACGTATCCAGGAGGCGCGCCTATCAGTCGGGTGGTGCTGAACTTGTCTTGGTACTCGCTCATGTCTATGCGGGTCATCATGGACTCGTCGTTGAACAGGTACTCCGCCAGGGCCTTGGCCAGCTCCGTCTTTCCCACGCCCGTGGTGCCCAGGAAGATGAACGAGGCGATAGGCCGCTTGGGGTCTTGCAGCCCGGCCCTGCTGCGGCGCACGGCATCGCTCACGGCGGTGATGGCCTCCTCCTGGCCTATGACGCGCTTGTGTAGTTCTTCCTCCAGGTGGAGCAGCTTCTCGCGCTCGCTTTGCATCATGCGGCTCACGGGTATGCCCGTCCAGCGGCTTACCACCTCGGCGATGTCGTCGGCGGTGACTTCCTCCCTCACCATGGCGTTGCCGCCCTGGGTGGATTGCAGTTGGCTTTGTATGGACTTGATGTCATCCTCCAACTGCTTCAGCTTGGAGTAGCGTATCTCGGCCACCCGCTCGTAGTTGCCTTCCCTCTCGGCTCGCTCGGCCTCGTAGCGCAGGTCTTCCATGCGCTGCTTGTCTTGCTGTATGCGGTTGACCAGCTCGCGCTCGCCTTCCCACTTGGCCCTGAGGGTCTTCTCCTGGTCTCTCAGCTCGGAGATGTCCTTGTCCAGCTGGGCTATCTTCTCGGTGTCGTTCTCCCGCTTGATGGCCTCTCGCTCTATCTCCAGCTGCTTCAGTTTGCGGTCTATCTCGTCCAGCTCCTCGGGCACGGAGTCTCGCTCCATCCTGAGCTTGGCGGCGGCCTCATCCATCAGGTCTATGGCCTTGTCGGGCAGGAAGCGGTCGCTGATGTACCGCTCGGAGAGCTTCACGGCGGCGATGCAGGCATCGTCCTGTATCCTCACCTTGTGGTGGTTCTCGTAACGCTCCTTCAGTCCGCGGAGTATGGAGATGGCCGACAGCTCGTCGGGCTCGTCCACCATGACGGTCTGGAAGCGTCGCTCCAGGGCCTTGTCCTTCTCGAAGTACTTCTGGTACTCGTCGAGCGTGGTGGCTCCGATGGCCCTCAGCTCGCCGCGGGCCAGGGCTGGCTTCAGGATGTTGGCCGCGTCCATGGCTCCCTCGCCGCCGCCGGCACCCACCAGGGTGTGTATCTCGTCGATGAAGAGGATGATTTCGCCTTGCGCCTGCGTCACCTCACGGACAACGCCCTTCAGCCGCTCCTCGAACTCGCCCTTGTACTTGGCGCCCGCCAAGAGGGCGCCCATGTCCAGCGAGTAGAGCTGCTTGTTCTTCAGGTTCTCGGGCACGTCGCCCCTCACGATGCGCTGCGCCAGTCCCTCCACGATGGCGGTCTTGCCGGTGCCCGGCTCGCCGATGAGGATGGGGTTGTTCTTGGTGCGGCGGGAGAGTATCTGCAGCACGCGGCGTATCTCCTCGTCACGCCCTATCACGGGGTCCAGCTTGCCCTGCCTGGCGTCCTCCACCAGGTTCCTGGCGTATTTGCGCAGGGCCTGGAAGTTCTCGTCGCCCGACTGCGACTCCACCTTCTGCCCCTGCCTCAGCTCCATGACGGCCTTGCGCAGCTCGCTCTCGGTGATGCCTGCGTCCTTCAGTATGCGGGAGGCGGTGGAGTTCACGCTGAGCAGCGCCAGCAGCAGGGGCTCCACGCTGACGAACTCGTCGCCCATGCGGGTGGCGATGTCCTGCGCCTGGTTGAGCACCCGCGTGGTGTCGTTGGAGAAGTAGGGCTCGCCGCCTTGCACGCGTGGCAGGTGGTTGAGCTCCGAGTCCACGAGCGTCTCTATCTGCCGCGGGTTCACGCCCAGCTTCTGGAAGAGGAAGTTCGTGATGTCCTTGCCCTTGTCCATCACGCCGGCCAGCAGGTGGACAGGCTCTATGGTCTGCTGCCCCAGGGACTGGCCCTTGTTGACAGCGGCTTGCACAATCTCTTGCGCCTTGATGGTGAATTTGTCGAATGTCATGTTTTTCTCCTTTCTGTATATATTAATAATGTGTATTCAGGGGGTGGAAGTTCAAATAGCGTGCTAAAGCGGGAGGGACTGCCAATTTGGCAGATTCTCCGCCATCTCCTTGCCCAGGGCGAGGCTGTTGGGGCAAGGGAAAGCGTACCCCTTTTCTTCACCCTGTGGGGGAAATATCCACAAAATGCGCGAAAACTTTCCTCTATATGTTTCTTGTTTCACTAAAATTGATTATATTTGGAGGCGAAAACGGAAACCGGTTCTCCCCCTGGAGGCGGGTTCCTATGTATGAAACGCAAACAGAGAAGAAGAATGCCTCATCTCACGTGGAAACATCGCCCATTGCCAATGTCTGTCCCCACGGGGGCGGACTCTCGCCTTATGGTGCCCTTGGCATTTGGTTTTCCCGTAAAAAAGTGGCCTGAATATTTGTGTATTCGGGGAATTTTTATACTCTCTCTCTCTCTCTCATATATTTAGAGGCAGACGCTCACGCGCGCCAAGATACGAATTTTCCCTTGACAGACAAAGGAACGGCGGAAGATATCTCGACTTCCCTCGCTCCGCCGCGGCATACGGGCATGGTTCATCCATGCCCGTATGCCGCGGCGTCCCTAGACGTAAATCCTATAACATAACGCATATGCATGACATGACGAAATTCAGAAGACACCTGCTCGCTATGCTCCTGGCCCTGTTCTTCCTGCCCCTCGCGGCGCAGGAGCGGGCGGAGGACTATCGCTTCGCCTTGCGCGCCAACCTGCTGCGCTGGGTGACGCTCACGCCCGACCTCGGGCTGGAGTGGCGCGCCACTCCCTCGTGGGGCATACTGGTGAATGGCTCCTGGACCTCCTGGGACTGGAGCGGGCACGACCGCCGCTACGCCCTCTGGGAGGTGGCCCCCGAGGTGCGCCGCTATGTCGGCGCGGGCAAGCGGGCCTATGTGGGTGCGATGTACAAGCTGGGGGAGTTCAACTACAAGCTCAACCGCGTGGGCAGGCAAGGCGACCTGATGGGCGGCGGCTTGACGGGCGGCTACCGGCTGCGGCTCAACGACGCGCTCTCCCTTGACTGCTCGCTGGCCCTGGGCTACCTGCGCGCCGACTACGAGAAGTACAGGGCAGTGGAGGGCGTGCGCGTGCGGCAAGGCGAGGAAGCCAAGAACTGGTGGGGTCCCATCCATGCCGGCCTCACCCTGACGTGGAACCTCTTTTAACCTCATCAGCCTATGAGAAAGACCATATATACAGTAAGGTATTGCGTGGCGGCGGCCCTGCTGCTGGCCGCCACCTCCTGCGTGAAGGATGAACTTCACAACACCCCGCACCCTGACCGGGGAGCCGTGACCGTCAGCCTGACAGGACTGGCAGCGGACGGTGAGTATGTGCTCGACATCGACGGACAGACTGCCGACATCACCGGCTCACCGTTCACTTTCCCCGACCTGCTCACTCCGGGAACGTACAGCCTCGTGGTCTATAACCGTGCCGATGGCTTCACCTTCGACGGACGGATGGCGCAAGTACATACAGAGGACGGCAAGACCCGTGCGGACGGCGTGTCCATCATCCCCCTGCCGGGTTATCTGAAAACCGCCAGCTGGGAGATTACGGTCGTGGCAGACGATACGCTGCATCTCACTCCGGCACCGCAGCAACGGGTGCGCGACCTGCATATCGAGTTCACCGTGACGCAAGGACGCCCGGAACTGATACAGACCGTGACAGGCACGCTCAGCGGCATTGCAGGGGCGTTTGACATGGAGGCGGAACAGACCACGGGCGAACCTGCCTCTACCATTGTTGCCTTTACCCGCGACGGCGACAAGCTCACCGCCGATGCCCGACTGCTGGGTACGATGGGAGCCGTGCAGACGTTGGTGCTGGACATCGCCTTCGTGGACGGCGGACGCACCCAACGGACGGAAGTTGACCTGACGGAAGCCCTTGCCGATTTCAACGGCAACATGACCGACGGCTACCGTGTGACCGGCACACTGGAAACACCCGTCGGCATGGAAGAAGGCAAGGGCGAAATTACCGGATGGGAAACGGTAGAAGGTGGTGATGCCAGTGCGGAAATGTAAGACAATGAAGAATTAATAATTAAGAATGAATAAGATGAAGACAAGATTTTTTGCTTTCGCAGCGCTGGCATTGACACTTGCCGCCTGTAACAACGACAACGAGAACCTGAATGACGGCCCGGTAGCCGCCCAGTTTATCGCCGACATTACGCCCGCTACCCGCGTCAACTCGGGAGGAACCGACTGGACCGACGGCGACCGCATCGGCATCACCGGCGCTGGCTTCATCAACATACCCTACGTGAGAGAGAGTGGTCAGTTCGTGCCCGAGGATAAGACCATCTATTTCAATGATACCGAAACGAGGACCTTCAATGCCTACTATCCGTATCAGTCTGACGGCGGAACGGTGAGCGTCAGCACCGCAGCCGACAAGCAGGGCCCCGGCATCGACTTCCTCTTTGCCTCGGGAGCCACGGGCAACACCCACAACCCGACGGTGAGCTTCACCGGCGACCATGCGTTCCACCACCGCATGAGTCTCATCAAGTTCACCTTCAAGGCGGGCGACGGCCTCATTTTCAACGAAACGGAACCTGCCGGCTACACGTTGGAGGGGCTGAAGCACGAAGGCACATTCGACACGGCTACCGGAACGACTGCCGTAACCGAAGCCGCCGAATCGCCGATTACCATGCAGCTGGGCGGTGCCACCACTTCGCAAGTCATCATTCTCCCGCAGGGAGTGACCACCTCTCTTGACCTTACAGTGTCTTTCAACGGACTGGACTATACAACCACACTGCCGAATCCATCCAAGCCCGAAGCGAATCAGTTCTCCGCAGGCTATGCCTATACCTACAACATAACGCTCAGCAACAAGGGCATCACGGTGGAAGAACCGGAGATTACCCCGTGGGAACCCGGAGATTCGAACAATGTAAGCATCACGCTGTAAGCCCTACACACCGCTGCCCCGGCGCAAGCGTCAAGCCGGAGCTGCCCATAGACACTATGGTGCGACGGCCGCCTTCGCAGGCGGCGGCAGCACAAAACGAAAACAAATAAAAAGACAACCCGATATGAAGAAAAGACATTCCATCCGGATACTTCTCGCCGCAGCCGCGCTGCTCCTTGCCACGGCTGCCTGCACGAAGGACGAACTGGCGGACGGCGACCGTCTGCCCGAAGGACAATACCCGCTGGAGATCGCCGCCGTCACCCTCAGCGTGGAGGGCGGCGAGGCGCAGCCCTGGGGCACACCAGCGACGCGCGTCAGCGAGACCGCGGACGGCACGGGCAGCGTGTTCGACACGGGCGACCCGTTCACCGTGCAGATAATAGACGACGGCACAGAGACTGCCACCTACACCGTGCAGGACGGCGGCACAGCCACCTCCGACGCGCCCCTTTACTGGAGCGATCATGACGACCACACCGTCAATGCCTGGTATCCTGCCACCCCTCTCGTTCTCAGCGACCAAACCAACGGCCTTGCCTACCTGCTGCACGGCACGGGTACAGGCAACTATAAGAATCCGGTAGAACTGACCTTCACCCACTCGTTGGCCAAGGTGCGTGTGACGCCCTCGAAAGACATCGGCGACGGTGAGGTAACTTCCCTCAAGCTATATACCTACACCCAATGCACCCACAACCAAGGCAACGACGTGCAGGGCACACAAGAGGGCTGGATAAATATGAAGAAGTGCGAATACACCAACAACGGCACTATCATCACCTGCTGGGAGGCGAACGTGGTGCCCGGTTTCCAGATAACCAAGCTGATAGCCAACGACGATGACAAAGAGCGCACCCTTTCCACTACTATCACCCCCGTGGCAGGCAGGTTCTACAACATTACGCTGAACAAAGACAAGGGCTACACCGTATCAGAGGATGGCAAGACCTACACAGTCTATACCACCGATGGCCTGCTGGCATGGAACGATGCCGCACAAATCGACCTCACGCTCAACTGTACCCTGACCGCCGACATCAACCTCACGGGCAAAAAGTGGACACCGATAGGCACTGCCTTGAATAACTCATATAAAGGCAACTTCGACGGCGGCAACCATACTATATCGGGGCTGACCGTGAAAGGAAGTAACGAATATGCGGGTCTGTTCGGCTGCATCGACGATGGCGGCACGGTGAAGAACGTGGTGCTGGAGAACGTGCAGATAGCAAGCGATAACCAGTATGCCTATGTCGGCGGCGTGGCGGGAATGAACAACGGCACCATTGAAAACTGCTCGGTATCGGGCAGCGTCAGCGGAAACAGTAACAGCAACGGCACCTCCAACTGCGTAGGCGGCGTGGTGGGCCAGCAATATGGCGGTACCATCACCGAATGCAGTTCCTCGGCCATAGTGGATGGAACGAACGAAGTCGGCGGCGTGGCAGGTCAAACGGCTAATGCCACGCTGACCGCCTGCTATGCCACAGGCGATGTGACAGCTGAAAGAGACCCCAAAAACAACACCTATGCCGGTGGCGTGGTGGGATACAATGGTGCGAGCACCCTTATCGCCTGCTATGCTACGGGCAACGTGATCGGCACAGGCACCGGAACTGGCTCTATCTATGTAGGCGGCGTAACGGGGTCCAACGATTCGGGCACCCTGACCGCCTGCTACCATGCTGCGGAAACTGTCAGCGGCCCGGATGGAGCCACAGGCGGCGTAACGGGTCGAAACTATGATGCAAACGTCGGTATCCCTTCCATCACCGCCTGCTACTGGCAGAACGACCAAGCCCAAGGCATCGGCAACAATCAGGCAGGCACCACCGACGGAACCACGAAGGTAGCGGACGACTGGATGGATGCGATGAAAGCCATGAATGCGGAACTGTCCGGCACGGGCTGGCTGTATGTACCAGGCAGCGGGGATGCCCCGCTCACGTTGCGGAAACAGTGATAAAAAATATATACAATCATGCGTCTCTCAAGACCTTCCGCCCGACCCCTCTCATGGGGTATGGGAGTACCCCTCGCAAGGGGTATGTGGGTACCCCTCTCGTGGGGTATGGTGATACCCCTCTCTAGGGGTATGTCAGCGGCCTCGGAAGGCCTTGCGGACGTGGTTTTATCAACCCTTAAACAATAGGAGGCAATATTATGATGGAATTTGACATTTTGTCGAGAGTGCAAAAGATTGGCGACCGCAAGGGCGCGACCGTGTATTACGCCAGGTTGAAGTCGCAGGCGAAGATGGACAACGACATGGTCATCGAGCGCATCGTGCGCGAGACCTCGCTGTCGGAGGGCGACGTGAAGAACGCGCTCGTCAGCCTCTCTAACGTGGTGTGCGACGCCCTGAAGATGGGCATGAGCGTGGACCTGGCCGAGCTGGGCAACTTCCGCCTCAACGTCTCCTCCAAGATGATGAACAGCCCGGAGGAGGTCACCGTGAAGGACGCGCTGAACACCCCGAAAATCGTCTTCACCCCCAAGCAGAAGATGCGTGACGCCGCCAACGAGGTGGAGCTGAGCATCGAGCGCGACAGCGTGAAGGCTTCCGCGGGCGACACTACCACCAATCCGGGCGAGGAGCAGGGCGGCCAGACCCAGCCCGGCGGCGGCACGGGCGGCAGCGGCGAGAGCGGCGAGGAGTAATCCTCGCCCACGGGTCACGTGTGTAGAGACGCGGCGTGCCGCGTCTCGGCCAACCGCCAGGCTTTCGCGAGAGACTTTCTTGTTCGGCCATCCTCGCTTGCCGAGACGCGAGAACGCGTCTCTACATGTTTTTAACGTGAGTTCGACGAAAACTTGTAGAGACGCATTTTTGCGTCTCGGCAAGCAAGATTGCCGAATAAAATCGCCTGTCGCGAAGACTTGGCAGCTGGCTGAGACGCAAGAATGCGTCTCTACAGTTTGGCAATAACAGGGCTGCGCACATAAAGTGGAATCCGTCGAACTCACGATTTTTACGATGCCTACAGGCTGGCTGCCTGTCAATAGCCACGCCTCTGCGAACATTGGGCGGGAGGAAAAACGACGCTAGCTCCGATGGCCATCGGAGCTAGCGTCGTTTTCGGTGGGGTGTCGCCCTCTCAGCGCTTCAGCCTGAAGGCGGTCTCTATGCTCACCAGCTCCTCGCTGAAGCACTTGTCCACGCGCATGCGCTGCTCCACCTTCTCGCAGCTGTGTATCACGGTGCTGTGGTCGCGGTTGCCCACGAGCTTGCCTATGCGGCTGGCGGGCATCTTGGTGTATTTCTGGGCGAAGAACATAGACACCTGGCGAGCCGTCACGTAGTCGCGCCTGCGGCTCTTGCTGTTCACCTGGGCGGGGGTGACGTTGTAGTGGGTGCACACGGTCTCCACGATGTCGTCCACTGTGAGGGGGCGGTTGTCGGTCTTCACGGCGCGGTTGATGATGCGCTCGGCCAGCTTCACGGTGACGTTGCTGCCGTAGACGATGCTGTAGGCCAGGAGCCCCATGACGGCTCCCTCTATCTCGCGGACGCTGCCGTTGTAGGTGCGGGCCACGTATTGCACCACGTCCTCGGGTATGTCGAGGCCGTCGCGGCGCATCTTCATGCGTATGATGTCGGCGCAGAGCTCCACGTTGGGCTTGTCGAGCTGGGCCACCAGTCCGCCGGCGAAGCGGGAGATGAGCCGCTCGGGCATGTCCCTCAGCTCCACGGGCGGACGGTCGCAGGCCAGCAGTATGCGCTTGCCGTTGCGGAAGAGGTGGTTGAAGATGTGGAAGAACGTGTTGAGCGTCTTCGTCTTCCCCTCCCACTCCTGTATGTCGTCGATGAGGAGCATGTCTATCGTCTGGTAGAAGTTGATGAAGTCGTTGGTGGTGTTGTGGAGCACGGCGTCGGTGTACTGCGTCTGGAAGAGGCGCGCGCTGACGTAGAGCACCCGCTTCTTGGGGTACAGCTCCAGGGTCTTCAGTCCGATGGCGTTGAGCAGGTGGGTCTTTCCGCTGCCCGAGGGGCCGAAGATGAACATGGGGTTGAACTGCGTTCCGTTGGGGTGCTCGGCCACGCGGCGGCCTATGTTGTAGCAGAGCTTGTTGCTCTCGCCCTCCAGGTAGTTGTCGAAGTTGTATTGGGGCTTCAGGTTGGAGGGCACTTCCTCGGGCGCGGCGGCGTCGAGCGTCGTGGGCGACTGGTTGGCCCTGGTCCTGGCCACTTGCTTGATGGCGTCGCTGGGGTCGGCCTCTATGTCCTGGGAGAGCTGGTTCTCCTGGTCGGTCACCACCCTGTAGGTGAGCTTCACGCCGGGACCGAACACGCGCTTGAGCGCCTTGCCCAGCAGGTCGATGAAGTTCTGCTCCAGGTACTCGTACACGAAGGGGCTGGGCACTCTTACGAGGAGTGTCTTGCTGGCGGGGGAGTATGACTCGAAGCTCACGGGCTCGAACCACGTCTTGAACTGCTGCTCGGTGACGTTGGCCTTGATGAGCGTGAGCGTCTGCTGCCATTTCTCGCTGGGGTTGTCCATCATGCAATTTGACCTGCCTGGTGCCATTTTATCGGTTGCGTGTGTTGTTTATAGTTATCAGTCGCTAGTTTGTTTAGCGGTGCAAAGATACGAAAAAAAAACGTTGCCGGGAAATGGGGCTTTCCCCTCTCCGGGGGCGTGGCGCGGGCTAAACGTCTGTGTTTAGGGGCTTTCCCGCTTCCTGCCTGTGGCGGCCCCGCGGGGGAGGGGTTGCGTATTTGCAAAGACTTGATAATGAGAGGGGTTAGGCGGATGGTCGCTTCCCCGTGTAACACGGTTGAAACACTCGCGGCGAGGTCTGTAACACGCTAAGATACATGGACTATCGGCCATGCCCCTGGCTCGTGGAACATGAGGGGCGTTTATTTAGACCAAATTTAATTTTCATGCCGACCCCTCGGGAGGACCCTCTCCTACATCCAGTCTCTCACTCGCTCCCTGATGGCGTTTGACTCGCTCAGCATGCTGATGAAGCGCAGGGCGGAGTGCTTCCGGTAGGCGGACTTCAGCAAGTGTACGCAGCCGGCCATCTCGCTGCCGGGGATGTCGAGCGGAATGGACTTGATGCCCGTCTCGTCGTGGGTGGAGGCCTCGGAGAGGATGGTGGCCAGCTTGCTCTGCTTGATGAGCTTGAGCAGTATTTGCACCTCGTTGAGCTCTATGCGCACGCGGAGGTGGAGGATGGTGTTGGTCAGGGCCTGCTCCCAGGCGTTGCGCGCCTGTAGCCCCTTGGAGGGCAACGCCCACTCGAAGAGGTGGAGGTCTTCCAGGGTCACCTTCTCCATGTAGGCCATGGGGTGGTCTTGGCTCACGATGACAGAGAGGTGGTTGTCGAAGAGTATGTGCGACTCTATGTCGTCGTAGGACTGCGTGGGCTTGAAGGCCAGCACGAAGTCCACCTTCTGCTCTCGCAGCATGTCCATGAGTTCCTCCATCGGCTTGTAGCAGATGTTGAGCTTCACCTTGGGGTATTGGCGCATGAAGTCGAGCAAGGTCTCTGTCAGTATGGGGCTGAAGGTGTAGGTGACCCCTATGTTGAGCGTGCCCACGAGCAGTTTTTGCAGGTCTCTGACGCGGTCCACGCAGGTCTCCGCGGAGTGGAGCGTATGGAGGGCGCACGGGAGCATTTCCCGCCCAGGCTCGGTGAGCGTGACTTTGTGGTTGTCCCGTTGGAAGAGCTGCGTGTTGAGCTCCTGCTCCAACTGCTTTATTTGCTGCGAGAGGGTGCTCTGCGAGATGAAGAGCTGGCGGGCCGCGTCAGAGAAGTTGAGCGTCTCCGCCAGCTTGGCGAAATACTTGAGTTGTCTCAGTTCCATGGTGTCTTCGTGATGATGTTATCTGGTTGCTTGAAAGGAGATGTTCTTGAAGAGGAAGATGGGTACGGTGGCGCCTACTACCATGCCGAGTATGATGAAGCAGCAGGTCATGCCGTTGGAGCAGAGCAGGTAGAGGTAGTGGGAGAAGGCGGATTCTTCCTGGTGGTATAGGCAGAGCAGCAAGGCGTCTACGGCCCGGTAGGCGTACATGCCGGGTATCATGGGCAGCAGGGCGGGGAAGAGGCAGGTCTCGGCGGGAAACTTGGCCCTGGGGGCGATGACCACGGCCAGCAGGCCTATGGCGAAGGCGGCGAGGGCGCTGGCGGGTATGATGTGCATCTGGAGCAAGTCGCCTGAGGTGAGCGTATACCTGACCGCGTGGCCCACGGCGGCTATCAGCGCGCAGTAGGCGTAGGCCTTGCGGGGAGGGTTGCTGATGCTGGAGAAGCCGATGGCGGCGAGGGCCGCGAAGAGTCCGTCTTGCAGTATGTCAAGTATCATTTTCCTGTGTGTGGTTATCCAATCGCTATATAATATATAACTATATAATATATAATATGTGTAGCCTTCCGCCACGAGGCGCGAAGTTACGAACTTTTCCCGAGATATTTGTGCCTAGGGCTAGAATAGTTTCAGTCCCATGAGCAATATGCCGCCGCACATGCCCGTGGAAAGACAGGCCGTGAGCACCAGTGCGTCTGCCAGCCGGCTGATGGAGCAGAGATAGTGGCCGTCGAGCATGTCGCTCACCGAGTTGATGTAGGGGATGCCTGGTATGAGATAGAGCACGCTGGTGCCGAGGGCTACCTCTGGCGTGTCGCCCCAGTGGAAGAGGTGTCCGCAGGCGGCTATCACCGAGGAGAAGAAGGCGCACGTGAAGAACACCAGCCTCACGTCGCGCTTGTCGTCGAGCATGATTTGCTTCAGCAAGTAGCCTGCCATCGTGGCCGCGAACACAATGCCCATCGCTATCGTGTCGCCCCCGAAGAGGCGACAGAAAGACATGTTCGCCACGGACACGAGCAGGAGCACCAGCCATCGGTTGGCCGGAGGTGTCTGGATGATGCGCTCGAAAAGCTCCCTGGCTTCGTGGAAAGAGATCTTGCCGTCTGCCAGCTCCCAGCTGAGCCGGCTCAGCTGCGTGTTGATGTCGAAACTGATGGCATGCTTGCGTATGCGCTCCATGTGGTCGTGGGCATTTCCATTGTCCCTGTCTATAACGCAGAGGTGTACGTGTGACGTGATGATGGAGATGTCCACGTCCAGTCCCAGGACCTTGGCCATGCGTCTCACGTTTTTCTCCGTGCGGATGCAAGTGGCACCACAACCTAGCAACCAGGCGGCGTAGGTGGAGAGGAAGACGCAAGCCTCCCTCTCTGTTACTTTTCGTGACGGGCTGTTATCCATCTATCGCGTTCTCCTTTCGTCATCACCCTCCAGATATTCGTCGCCAGGAACAAAGAAGATTTCTTTCTCCTTTCCTACCTCTACCAGTTTCGGCCTGCGGCCATGGCGTTTCTTGGTTTCAAGCATTTTTGCCACTCCCTTGATCAAGAATGCTATCAGCAGCAGCGATACGATGGCTGCCCATAGCGTTATAGTCCCGTTAAATGTCATCATGTTTTTTAGAATTTAGTTCACGCCGCGAAGGTAGTCATGATTTTTGTTTCGGGAGTATCACCGTTATGGTTTCTTTCGATAGCCGCTATAAGCAAGCACGATATTCGTCACTATTGCCACTCCATCTCGCTTGCCATACCTGTAGGTTTCCCTTTCCCTAGTGTGTAGAAGGGTACGTAAATATAGGCTAAATGGAGTGGATTGTTCAAATGACCATCTAGTTTTATGAAATGACGCTAACATTTTGAGCCGTATGCTTTCACTCCGCGATAAAATCGTTAAATTTGCCTAGCAACCAGATTTCTATGCGCCCATGACAACACGTTTGACGATAGTCTTGTTTTACCTCTTGCAGGTTTGTCTCGCTTCGTGCGGGGCGAGCGAGGAGCGCACGCATTCCATATTCCCGCGTGAGGCGAGACTGCGCACGGGTGACGTGGTGATGCGGCGTGGGCTGGGGTTTGCCAGCCATGCCGTGACATTCGCCGATCGTGGCGGTGCCTATTCTCATATAGGTATCGTGGCGTGGGAGGACGGTGAGTGGATGGTGGTGCATGCCGTGCCGGGCGAGCCCGACTTCCCAGGCGATGAAGACAGGGTGAAGATGGAGACGCTAGACGCTTACTTCCGCTCAGACAGGGCGGGCGAAGGTTGCGTGTTGCGTTGCGTGGATAGCTTGGCCGCGGCACGTGCCGCTCGGGAGGCGGTCAATGTTTACAGGCGAGGCACGCTTTTTGACCACGACTACGACGATGCCGACACCACGCGCATGTATTGCTGTGAGTTGGTGGAGCATGCCTATCGCAAGGCGGGTCTGTCGTTGGTGGGCAAGGGGACTCATGATATCAGCATGCCTGGTCTTTGGTTGCGGCACGTAGTGCTGCCCTCTGATTTCCTTTCCGCTTCGAGGCTCAAGCGGGTAATCGCGTTTTGATATTTGATACATTAATAATATATATAGTACAAACTCATTCATCATTTAATCAAAAGGAGAAATGACTATGAAAAAGATTCTTAGCGTGACAGTGTTAGTGATGGCTTTAGCCATGTTGGTGGCATGTGGTGGTGGCAACACCCCCTCTAGTGTGGTGGAGAAGTCCATGAAGTGCCTGCAGGACAAGGACTACGAAGGTTATGTGGACTTGCTTTATATTGACGTGAAAGAGGGAGAGGATCCCGAGGTACAGCGTAATGCCGTGGCCAGCATGATTGCCTCCAAGGCAGACCAGACCCTGGCCAAGAAGCAGGGCATCAAGGGTTACGAGATTCTCTCTGAGGAGGTAACCCCCGCCGAGGAGAATAAGCCAGAGACAGCCGTGGTGAAAGTGAAAATAGAGTATGGTGACGCTTCCACCAAGGAGGAGACTGTCAAGCTGAAGAAAGATGACGCGGGCGACTGGAAGATAGACATGGGCAAATAACAAAGCAGTGATAATTGACATATGACTTATCTTAGCAAGGCAAGAATGGCATTGCTGGGGCTGGCCGTGGCACTGGCTTCATCCCTCACCGCCGCGCCTGCGCTGCCCGAAAAGGGCAGGGTGCTCGACATTACCTTCGGCAAGTCGCCCACAGAGAGCGTGACCCACGGCAAGGTGAAGTTTGACGCTGATTCCAAGACATGGCAGGCGGACTGCGACTCACTGGCGGGGCGTGAGGCGAAATACTCCATCGTCATCACCTACAGGGTGGAGAAGGTGGACTCTCTCACTGCGGTGGAGCTGGTGAGGCTCTACAATGGCAACGCCTACGAGCAAGGCTTCTTCTCCGTGGACTATCGTGGAGAGGTGGACGTGGCGGGCTACTCTTCGCCCGAGAGTGACAACCGGCGATGGCATTCGGTGGAGGCTGGCATGGAGGATGGCCAGGAGTTCACCATGGTGCAGACCGTGGATATGCAGACCCGTGAGCAACATCTCGTGGCCGCTGGCCATGACTACGCTTACTACTCTGCTCCCTTGGCCGAATTGGCCAATCCGGCACCCAACCAGGTGCGTATTTATGAGAGCAAGTGGATAAAGCCAGTCAGAGTTACCGTCTACAGCCGTGTGCTCACCGACCAGGAGATAACCGCCGCCATGGGTGCTGCCCCCGAGAAGCATGCTCCCAGCGAGATGGACAAGGACAAGACCTCTTTCTCCTTCTTGGGTGTCATAGACCTGATTATCATCGTGGCTGTGATTATGCTCATCGTCCGTGCGAGGAAGGAGAAACTCAAGCCCATGTCCCTGGACGACTTGGCCAAGGCCGGTCGGGGCGAGCTCACCCAAGAGCAGGCCCGGCAGGAGGCTTTGCGCTACCTGGACGAGGCCAATGCTCCCTGGCAGTGGGAACCCCTTGCGGACCAGGAGGGATACGGATGCTCTTACCCCAAGAGCGCGAAGGAACTGCGTCAATCACGCGAGGCTCTCAAGAAGGCTATCGCCACGGGTTGCGCTGACGAGGATGTGGCCGAAGACATCAACATGCTTATTCTGCTCCACAACCGAGCTTCGGGACTTACTTTCAACGGGTGGTTCCCCTTTGTCCTGGTGGCCTTTATCGCCATCATCGCCATGCCCATCATCAAGGGAGACTTCTGGCACATGGTGCTCAGCTGGCAGTATCTCGGCTACTGGGCAGGGCTAGCGGCCTATATCATCGCCGCCATGGCTTTCAGAGCCGTGGCCTTGCGGGGTAAACCCGTGGAGGAACTGGACACGATGAAAGACAAGGTGGCCAATATGACGGGAGCTACCGTGGCAGGAGCCGTGGCTGTGGGCGGTGCTGCTGTCGGGTTGCTGGGTTTCCTGAGCAAGCAACTGGAGTGGGCACTCGATCATTCGATCACCCACTACCGCGTCTTTCGTAATGGCGTGCATGTGGGCAACACCTCTGAGATGAATCCCACGGGACTTATCTATTTCGCTATCGTCATCGTGGCCCTGCTCGTGTTGCTCTACATCGCCTGGAGCATCGTGATGCTCATTCTGCAGTTCGCCGCTATTTACAAATTCACGCGCAATTACCTCATCCGCAGGTAGGTGCGCCTATCGTTTAACCCCTTTAACATAACAAGACAATGAGAAAATCTGTATTTACCCTGCTGGCCATGATGCTTTTCTTCGGAGTGATGCCGGCAAATGCCCAATTAGGTAACATCCTCAAGAAAGTGAAAGAGACGGTGGACGCTGTTACCAATACCACCACTACGCAAAGCCAAACCGGTACGGATTCCACGCAAGACAAGGTGGCCAACGTGCTTTCTGTGGCCATCCCCTCGGGAGGTACCATGGAGAATCCTTTGGCAGGCGTGCTCGATGTGGAGCTGGTAGGTGCTTATGGCAAGTCTACCTCTCTCAACTATGGCACGGTGTACCTGGTGTTCAAGGCCAAGATGATAGCCAACAAAACCAGTGCGGGTTTCGGAGGTTCGGTGAGAAACGTGGCCTCTGTGGCCGTTGACCAGGATGGCAATCTCTACAACACTGGCACCAACGGACAATACCGTCGTAACTTGACCGAGGGCATTGCCGTGAAGGTGACCCTTGACGAGAAGGACGCACAGTTCCAGGATGTAAAGAAGACGGCCACCACCATGCAGATGATCAAGCTGGGTGTCTACATCGACGCGCAAAATGCTGGCACGATCACCTTCAAGAACGTTCCCGTACAATGGGACGTGACCCCGCAATGATGTTTCATTTTCTCTCTTAACCCCAAATCGGTATTTGGCGTAAACAAAAATCGCCGCTTGGCAACTATAAGCCAAGCGGCGATCTCATTTAATTTATGGATTTGGTGAAAATTATCACTCGCCATATACCTCGGCCAGCTTGGCAGCCAATGCGTCTCCGCGCAAGTCGCAGGCCACGATAGTGCCCTGTCCGTCCACCAAGATGTTGCTCGGGATGCTGTTCACGCCATACACCTCGGCGGCAGCGCACTTCCAGCCCTTCAGGTCGCTGATCTGCGGCCAGGAGAGACCCAGGTCGGCCACGCCCTTCTTCCAGGCCTCGGCCTGGCTGTCGAAGCTCACGCCCACCACCTGGAAGCCCTTGGCCTTGTATTTCTCGTAGGCGGCCACCACGTGGGGCATCTCCTGGCGGCAGGGGCCGCACCAGCTTGCCCAGAAGTCAACGAGCACGTAGTTGCCCTTGCCTACCCATTGGGAGAGCTTCACAGGCTTGCCGTCCATGTCGTTCATGCTCAGGTCGGTGTACTTCAGTCCAGGGTGGCGCTTCTCCAGCGCCTGCAGCTGTCGCTTGGGCATGGTCATTAGGGGATGGTTGTAGTAGGCTGTACCCTCGGCGCAAAGCGCTTTCAGCTCCTCGTAGTCCAATTCATAGAACAGTTGGGATTGGGTGAGGAAGAAAGCCGCCAACACATTGTTCTTGTTGGCTGTGAGCATTTCCTTGAATAAGTTCGTCATCTTCTCGGCCTCTTGGTTTATCTGTGGCATGAGGGTTCGCAACTGTGTCTTGGCCTGTGCGGTGGTGTCTCTTGCCAACTGGGCATATTTCTCTGACAAGTCTTGAAGGGGCTTTTGGGCCTCCAAGAGCTTTTTCTGGTTATTCAAGAACTCTTGGTTCAGCGAGGAACCCACGATGGTGCCATTGGTGAGGTTGACATGGAGGGGATTCCCGTCGGCTACCACGATGACGGGATCTTTGCCGTTAGTGGTCAGCGTCACGAATGTATTGATGGGCTTGCTGACGCTCAGCGTGAATTTGCCGTCGGTCACGGCTGCGCTGTCCCTTTCGTTTTGGATGTTGTAGAACGCATACACGGTCTTCGCCTCACGAGGAGCCTCTCCCGTGATGGTGATGGCCGCTTTGTCCTGTGCCTGCGCGGCGAAGGCGCAGAGGGTAATCATGGCCATGGAAATCAGTTTTTTCATCATGTGTCAAAGTTGGTTATGTGTTAATTAATCGATTATATTATTTGTACAGGTCAAAGGGGAATTATTCTTCGTACACCTCGGCCAGTTTGTTCATCAACTCTACGCTGCGCAGGTCAGCTGCTACGATATTGCCGTTGCCGTCCACCAAGATGTTGCTCGGGATGCTGTTCACGCCATATACATCAGCGGCGGCACACTTCCAACCTTTCAGGTCACTCATCTGCGGCCAGGTGAGACCCAGGTCTTTCACGGCTTTCTTCCAGGCGTCCGCCTTGCTGTCGAAGCTAACGCCTACTACCTCAAACCCCTTGGCCTTGTATTTCTGGTAGGCTGCCACCACATGGGGCATCTCGGCACGGCAGGGACCACACCAACTTGCCCAGAAGTCCACCAACACGTAGTTGCCCTTGCCAACCCACTGGGAGAGCTTCACGGGCTTGCCGTACATGTCGTTCATGCTCAGGTCGGTGTACTTCAGCCCAGGGTGGCGCTTGGCCAATGCCTCTACTCGTTTTTTTGGCCAAGCCATCGCAGGGTGGCTGTAGTAGGCGGTTCCCTCGGCGCAGAGGCTTTTCATCGTGTCATAGTCTAACATACCATAGATTTGTTGCAGGTAGTAAGCGGGCAATACGTTGTCTTTGTTGGCGACGATGATGTCTTTTATGGTTGAGACAAGTGCCTTGTTGCCTTCGTTGAATTCTGCCTCCAGGACCTTTGCCTGCGCTTTTGCCTGTGCGGCGGTGTCCTTGGCTAGTTTGCGATATTTCGCGGCTATTGCTGACAAGGATTGTTGCCGCTCGCCCAGTCCTTTTTGGATATTCAGGAACTTTTGGTTCAATGTCGAGGCGATGATGGTGCCATTGACGAGATTGACGTGGATGGGATTTCCGTCCGCTACTACCGTGATGGCGTCATGGCCGTTGGTGGTCACCGTTATAAACGTATTGGCAGGTTTGTTGGTTTTTAGGGTAAATTTATCGTTAGATACGATTGCGCTGTCTCTTACGCCCCAATTATCGTCATAAAAGACGTAAACCGCTTTTTTGTCCTGGGGCACTTCCCCCGTGATGGTGATGGTCACGTTGTTTTGAGCCTGTATGGCGATGGCGCAATAAACCATCATGACCATGGAGAATAGTTTTTTCATCATGAGTCGTGAAAATCTAATGAGCAAATGTGATATTAATGTGTGCAAAAGTAATGCTTTTCGGTGGAAAACCTGCTAAATATCGAAAAATTTAAGTAAGTTTGCACACCTAAACAAATAGTTAACTATGATTAATACCCCTGATTCCATGGAGCAAGGACGTGAGCGGGAAGGACTGCACGCCTTGGGAAAGAAAACTGAATATCGCACTGATTACGCTCCCGAAGTGTTGGAGACATTCCTGAACAAACATCCCGAGAATGATTATTGGGTAAGGTTCAATTGCCCGGAGTTCACTTCGTTATGTCCTATCACGGGCCAGCCCGACTTCGCCGAGATACGCATCAGCTACATCCCCGCGGAGCGCATGGTGGAGAGCAAGAGCCTGAAGCTCTACCTCTTCAGCTTCCGCAACCACGGCGACTTCCACGAGGACTGCGTCAACATCATCATGAAAGACCTCATCCGCCTCATGGATCCTAAATATATAGAAGTGACAGGGCTTTTTACTCCCCGGGGCGGTATCAGTATTCATCCTTACGCCAACTATGGAAGGCCTGGCACCCGATACGAACAATTGGCCTGGGAACGTTTCGCTCGTCACGAGTGATTGGCCGTTCCCTTTTCGCTTAGCGTATCAAGTTCTTCACTCCATGTCTCAATTCTTTTTCGTGGACGCATTTAATTGGCGTGGGGCTTGTCCGTTTTGTTGAAAGTTACTATCTTTGCGAGAAACCTTGATTGACATAAACCTTAATCGAAACTTGTATGTATATGAAAAGAACATTTATTTTGAGATTTGCCATGATGGCTTTGATGGCATTGGGATGCGAGGCAGGCATGGCGCAGACCGCCACGACGGGTAAGTATAACGTGCCCATGGCGCAGTATCCACAAGTAGACAACCAGGGTAGGGCAATATTCCAGCTGCACGCCCCCAATGCAAAAGAGGTCGTTGCCGATATTTGCGGTCGCAAGTATCCCATGACAAAGGATGCGAAAGGCACATGGACGGTCACTACAGACCCTTTGGTGGTAGGCTTCCACTATTATTTTCTTTGGATAGATGGTGTACAGGTGACCGATCCTGGTACCGACGCTTTCTATGGTTGCGGACGCATTTCTAGTGCTCTGGAGATACCAGAGAGCGCAGAAGATGCCGCTTACTATACCTACCAACAAGGTATCAATCATGGACAGGTGAGAGAATGCCAATACTTCTCCAGCGTGGAGGGCAAACCCAGAAGATGTTACGTCTACACCCCCGCTGAATACGAGACCAATCCCAATAAGCAATACCCTGTGCTCTATTTGCAGCATGGTATGGGCGAGGACGAACGTGGATGGCATCAGCAGGGCTTCATGGCCAACATCATGGACAATGCCATTGCCAGCGGTCGTTGCAAGCCTATGATAGTAGTGATGGACAATGGCAATTGCAGCTATATCCATGGTGCTAAACGTGGTGAGAAGCGTGACGAGTTTGGCGCCTCTTTCGAGGATGTGATGCTCAAGGATTTGATGCCTTATGTGGAGAAGACGTTCCGCACGAAGAACGATCGTGACCACCGTGCCATGGCGGGTCTCTCTTGGGGAGGACACCAGACGCTGCAAATCACGTTGAAGCACCTCGACCTTTTCTCCCACATCGGTACTTTCAGCGGTGCCTTGCTCATGGCTCCCGGTCAAGATATCAAAAAGGTATACAATGGCGTATTCGCTGACGCGAACAAGTTCAACAATCAGGTGCACGCCCTTTTCATGGGACAGGGAAGCGAGGAGCGTATGGGCACCGAAGCCATGTGCAAGCAACTGACCGACTTGGGCATCCACAACACCTATTACTCTTCTCCTGGCACTCATCATGAGTGGCTCACGTGGCGTAGGTGTCTTAACCAGTTCATACCTATGTTGTTCAACGAGAAGTAGTGGGCATTATACATTATTATATATAATATATGAGATTTCATCAACTCATCGCGGCAATGGGATGCGGCTTACTGCTCTGCGTCTCATTGCCGCTGCACGCTAAAGAAAAGGCCAATAATTTACGCCTTTGGTATTCTGAGCCCGCAAGGCAATGGACAGACGCTTTACCCATCGGAAATTCGCGCCTGGGTGCCATGGTCTATGGCGGAACGAAAAGAGCGGAGTTGCAACTCAACGAGGAAACCTTTTGGGCGGGTGGCCCCCATGACAACAACAATCCTAACGCCCGCTATGTGTTGCCAATCGTGAGAAAGCTCATTTTCGATGGTAAGTACGGAGAGTCCCAAAGGCTCATAGACGCCAACTTCTTCTCTGGAAAACATGGCATGACTTACCTTACCCTTGGAAGTCTCTTTGCCGACTTCCAGACTTCAGGTGAGCCTTCCCAATACGAGCGGGAATTGGATATCAAGCGGGCTATGGCCACCACCACTTTCCATCAAGGTGACTTGGCCTATGAGCGCACGGCCTTCGCTTCGATGGCGGATAGCGTCATTGTGTGGAAAGTGAAGGTAAATCAAAAAGGAAAGCTCAATTTCACGTTGTCTTATGATGTTCCCTTGCCCCATGAAGTGAAGACCGCGAATGGTTTGATGAACGTCACCATCCAGGGACGTGAGATGGAAGGCGTAAAGGCGAAACTCAAAGCTGTGACGCGTGTAGGCGTGAAGACTGACGGCAAGGTGGAAAGTCAAGGAGGCAAGCTCCAGATAACGGGTGCCACCGAGGCACTGGTGTTCATCTCCGCGGCTACTAACTTCGTAAACTACCATGATGTCTCAGGCAACGCGGAAGCGAAGGCCGCACGATTGCTCTCCAAGGCCATGGAGAAGTCTTACGCCCAATTGGCGAAAGCCCATGAGACGGCATACGGGAAACAGTTTGACCGTGTCTCTCTCTCTTTGGGTGCGGAGACCCCCGCGGCGCAAAAGGAAACCCATTTGCGTATTCGTGACTTCAAGGACGGCGATGACCCGACGTTGCCCATTTTGCTTTTCCAGTATGGCCGCTATCTGCTTATCTCCTCCTCGCAACCAGGAGGACAGCCCGCCAATCTGCAGGGCATTTGGAACAACTCGCTTTATGCCCCCTGGGATAGCAAGTATACCATCAACATCAACGCGGAGATGAATTACTGGCCCGCTGAGGTCACTAATTTGTCAGAGACCCATCAACCGCTTTTCAGCTTGATACGTGATCTCTCCCAGACAGGTGCCAAGACCGCTCGGGAAATGTATGATTGCCAAGGATGGGTAGCCCACCACAACACCGACCTTTGGCGCATTGCTGGATGTGTGGATTTTGCCGCGGCTGGCATGTGGCCCTCAGGAGGTGCGTGGCTGGCGCAGCATCTGTGGCAGCACTATCTCTATACAGGAGACAAGGCTTTCTTGCGCGACAACTATCCTGCCTTGAAGGGTACAGCTCTCTTCTTGCTTGATTTCCTGGTAGAGCATCCCAAGTATCATCAGTGGGTAGTCACTCCTTCTCTTTCCCCGGAACATGGCCCAGTGACAGCGGGGTGCACCATGGACAACCAACTGGCCTTCGACGCTTTGGCCAATACGTTGCGCGCCGCGCGGATTGTGGGTGACACGGAAGCGTTCCAAGACTCCCTTAGGCAGATGATTCAGAAGTTGCCGCCCATGCGGGTAGGTAAGTACGGACAGTTGCAGGAGTGGATGGAAGACATAGACGACCCTCGTGACCAGCATCGTCACATCTCGCATCTTTATGGACTCTATCCCAGCAACCAAATATCGCCTTTCCGCTCTCCAGAGCTTTTCCGTGCCGCCAAGGTCACCTTGACGCAACGCGGTGATGAGGCTACAGGATGGAGTATGGGGTGGAAAATCAATTTCTGGGCTCGCATGTTGGATGGCGACCATGCCTTGAATCTCATCAGCAACATGTTGCGTTTGTTGCCTAGCGACAAGGAACAACGTGAGCACCCCGACGGGCGTATGTATCCAAATCTTTTTGATGCCCATCCTCCTTTCCAGATAGATGGAAACTTTGGAGCTACGGCAGGCATTGCGGAAATGTTGCTTCAGAGTCACGATGGCGCAGTGCACTTGTTGCCCGCTTTGCCTGCCCAGTGGGCAGAAGGCGAGGTGAATGGCCTGCGTGCCCGTGGCGGTTTCGAGGTAGACATGAAGTGGAGTGGTGCCAAATTAGCCTCCGCCACGGTGCGCAGCACTATTGGAGGTACGCTTCGTCTCCGCTCTTATGTTCCGTTAAAGGGAAAAGGATTGCGTCCAGCCAAGGGCGATTGCCCTAATGACTTGTTGCGTAGCGCGGACATAATGGAGCCTGTTCTGTCGCCAGAGCGCAAGACGGATATAGAGGCCAATATCCCCAAGGTTTATGAATATGACATCGAGACAAAAGCGGGAAGAGTCTATCGCTTCCAGGCACGATGAATTCTCTTGTTAAGACAAAAAAGCAACGCCCCCTTCGGTGACAGACCGGAGGGGGCGAGCTTGTTTTGCGCGGCGGGAAATCAGAAGGGGAGAACAAGGTGTGCTTTCTTGTTGCCGCCTCGCGGTAATATTCCTGACGGCATCCAGTACTACTCCTTTTGAAAACCAATACTAACGTCAACGAATCTCAGCTTATGCACGTAAACTGTCATTGCCAAAGTGTAGAGACGCATTCTTGCGTCTCAGCAAGCAAAATTGCTGAATAAAAATGCCACTCGCAAAAGCCTGGCGGTTTGCAGAGACGCAAGAATGCGTCTCTACAGCTATTCATCGAACTCACGAAATACTATATTTCCCGTCCCATTGGGACCCTTCCAGGAAAATAACTTAAATCGCGAGGCAAAACAAGTTATTTCGTTCATCAATTTAACTTGTTTTGCCCATCAAAATAACTTGTTTTGCTTGCCAAAATAACTTGTTTCGCCAAGGGCGCAAGATATGCCCCTTTTTCATGGATAAGAAATTCATTCCGTCCGCAAGCGGGAAGCCTTGAAGAGGTTTCCCGTATGTGTGGTTAGTACCATTGCACTGCGTTGGAGTAGCCACTTTTCTTGTCGTACTTCAACGCGTCAGTGAGTGTGGCGGCATTGCAACGGAAGGTGAAGTTGTAGCTGGTGTAGGGCGCCAATACCACGGAGCAGCTCATGCTGAAGCAGTGCAAGTCACGTTGCAGACTGGCCGTTGTCATGCTCATGTCATGGTTATCGAAATCATATCCCGAAGCGAAACTGATGTTCCAGCCATCGCTGATGCGTATATTGCCACTTACGTTGAGCGTCTGCGAGAAGCGGTAGGGGTAACGCATGGTCTTGGTGTTGAATCTGCCCGCCGTGTTTTCCCGCATGGAAATGCCATATCCGAAAGTGAGCGACCAAGGGATGTTGAACTTCATGTAGCCATCCTCATCGGTCTCGGCCTTTTCTCCGCTTTTCTTCGCGCCGTGTTTGCCTCGCTCCATGTCGTCGTCCACGTTGCTCTCTATGTTGGTGTCCAGTCCTTCGTCGTCATTGTTGTAGTCGCCGTCATCATCATCGCTGTCGTCACCCCCTCCAAAGAATTTTTTGATTTTCTCAGGCGTGAGCGTATAGGAGATGTTCTGCGAGAATCCCTGGAACCTACCAAACCTTCCGTAGCCATATTCCGTATGGGTGCCCACGTAAGGTCTGCCATTCTCGTCCAGTTCATAAGCATAGGTGGCGAACCTGGCGTTCATGTTGAAAGTATAGCCCTTCCACCATTTCAGCCTCAATCTCACGGTCAGGTCGCTCCAGGGTCTTACTTTTGCGGCCGTATTGTAGCTCATGTTGAACCCCAGTTCGTCGATGATGCTCAGTTTCTTGAATCCCGTGGAATCCTTGTCGCTCTTCACTTTCATTTCTATGTTGTTGGAAAGGTCGAAGGAAATGTTCCCCTGCCGTCCTTGGCTAGGCACGCCATAGACTCCATTGGAATAGGGGGAATAGCTCACCAGCGATACGTTGCCGTCAGCGTCAGTCTTCTGGTAGGTGTCCCAATATCCGTAGCTGGAAGCCCCGAAGTCGGGAGCGTAGCTAAACGAGACGGTGGGGGTCATCACGTGGCGTATGGCCTGTATCTTGTCACCGAACAGTTTGCGGTTGGGAGTCCAGAATCCATAGAGTTTGGTGCTTGCGCTTAAGGAGAGGCTCCAGTCATAGACGTTGTGGAAGCCATAGATAGTATCACATACTTCTCGCTGGTTGGCGGTGTCCCACGAACGCATCACTTTGTTGGTGTACATGCGGTCGGTGAAATTGAAAGAGGGATTGACGTTGATATAGTTGAAGAGCGTAAAGCTCGCGCTCACGGGGATATTGTGTCTGAAAGCGTTCTTCCAGTCCTTTATCAAGTTGGAACCCAGCAATTGGTCTTCTTTGGTGGTGATGGAGTTGGTCATTTGTCCCGTGTAGCTCACGGCGATCTTCTCATACCACCGCTCCTTTCCCGCGGCGTGCTTCCTGCGGAAAGGATAGAAGCGTGCCACCGAGATGTTGAGGTCGGGCAAGGTAAGTGCGATAGTGGAGTCGCGCATGTTCTGGTTCAAGTTGGCCGTGGAGCTGATGGTCATGCCGATGCTGGAGAAGGTGGTGCTCCAGCTCACGGATGAGGTACGCGTACTCTGCGTCAGCGTCTGTGGATTGTAAAGGCTGTTCAGGTTGTTGCGCTCGTAACTGGAGGTGGCGAAATTGACGCTGGCCGACAACGAGCTATAGGGATTGGCCTTGGAGTCTTGTCGGTGGCTCCACTGTATCTTGAAACTCGTCTGCTCCGAGTAGTCGGGCATGTTCTTCTCGCCCGTCTTGGTGTCTTGGAAACTCAGGAAGAAACTGCCCGAGTACTTGTAACGCTTGCGGTAGTTGGAAGCCGCGGATACGCCCCAAGACCCTTTGGTGTAGATTTCGCCCAGCAGTTTCAAGTCCCACTTGTCGCTTATGGCAAAATAATATCCACCGTCTCTCAAGTAGAAGCCCCTATCGCTCTCGTCGCCATAGGAAGGCATGATGAATCCGCTGGAATAGCTCTTGGTGAAGGGAAAGAAACCATAGGGAATGGCCAATGGCATGGGCACGTCTGCTACCACCAGGTAGGCGGGGCCGAAGGTCACGTCCTTTCCAGGGCGCACCTTTGCCCTGGAAAGGGCGATATAGAAGTCTGGGTTTTCCGCGTCGCAAGTGGTATAGCGGCCATGCTGCAGGTAGATGACACCCGAGGAGTCTCTCTTCGATTTCTCTCCCGTCAGGAAGCCGTCTTGCTGTGCGGTGTATACATTATTGATGAGCGCTTTCTTGGTTTTGAAGTTGAAAGCGATGGTGTCGGTGTCATAAGTGTCTTGCCCCATTTTGAAGACGGGCTTTCCTTTGATGCCGTCCTTTTCGGTGGAGTCTGCCGTTCCCGTGGCGAAGACAGTGCTGCTGGGTTGGTTAAATCTCATTTTGTCACCCGTCAAGTCCATGTCCTGGTACTTCACGTTGGTTTCGCCATAAAGAAAAGCCTCCCTGTTGATGGCGTCATATACCAATGAGTCCTCGGCGGTGTAGTCCACGGGGGAGTCGATGCTTGAAGAGCGCGTCCTGTTGATAGAGTCTTGTCTCAGGGAGTCATCGATGGCTTTGTTGTGCTTGTAGATAGCCAGCTCCAGGGAGTCCATCTTTGTGGTGTCTGGCAGCAAACTGTCGGTGGCCAGGCTGTCCTTTCCCGTGTTCTCCTTTGTTGCGTTGCCGGTTTCCTGCTTGCTTTTGGCCAGGCTGTCTATGCCCAGGCTGTCAGCCGCTTGCCGCGAAGCCTGCCGGAATAGGGATGCGGACGGACTGGCCATCATCATCACGACAGCGCATAAGAAGACGATTATGACAGGAGACCTTTTCATAACAGGCTGCAAAGATAATAAAAAAACGGATAGCAGCACCCGTTTTCCCGGTTATCTTTCACTTTTAACGTTCATTCCAGTATTTTCGGACAGTTATTCTACTCAAACATTTTCACCCATTCCCGAAAACGCTCCACGCTGTCTTCTCCGTGTTTCGAGAGACTTTTGATAGCTTCCTCTATGGTGCGTTCTCTTCCCATGTGACTCTTGCTGTAAAATTTGTCGGCATAGCATATCACTTGCTCTTCCAGCGTCTCGGGCAGGAAGTCTTGATGGGGTAGGGGCAAGTTCCTGCGCTCTATCTCCTTCAGCGTAATGCCCGCCCCGGTATGTCGCTCACATACCCTGGCGTGGCGGGGATAGCCCAGCGAGCGCATTAGCTCCGCGCCTTCCACGCCATGGCGGATGTAAGGCTCCTTGCCATAACATGCTATTCCAGGTGCGTCACATCTGAAAATGCCGATGTCGTGGAGCATGGCGCCTTCTTCTACGAACTGCCTGTCCAGTTTCAGTTCTGGGTGAGAAGAGACAATCCGCAACGCCCTTTGCGCTACGGATTGACTATGGATAAGGAGAATGCGCTTCAACGGCTCATTCTCCTTGTAATATTCATTGATAATGGCTTGATAGTCCAAGTCGTCGCTTTTTCTAGGATTACTCGGCGGCGGGACGCTCTATGTAGGCTATCACGTCCCCCTTGTTTACTTTCATGCCTTGCTTGGCGTTGATTTCCACCAGCTTGCCACCCAATGCGGCGGGGATGGTCTCAAACTCGCCCCAAGGAGTGAGGACATAGCAGAAAGCGTCTCCTTCCTGGTATTCTTTGCCTATGTAAGGCTCCACGGCAGGAGCGGCTTCTCCATCTCCTTGGAACTCCCAGAACACCTGTCCCTTCACGGGCGCCACGATGGCATCGGCCTTGGCGTGCTTGAAAGCGGAGAGTTGCTCGGGCGTGAGCTGAGCCCCCATCTTTGCGTCTTTGGCCTTCTGCAGGTCAGCCAGGAAGTTCTTCTTGGCCTGTCCGCTCTTGTAGTTGCGATATTGCTCGGGGTGCATGGCCAATTCAAACAATTCCTCGTCATCCTGTCCATACTCCCAACCATTCTCGTCCATCTCCTTGCGGAAGTCGTCTAGTGCGTTAGGCAACAGCGTGTGAGGATCAGCGTCGGTGAACTCACGGCCTTGCTTGGCGGCCAGTTCCACGAGTTCCTGGTCTATGGTGCCAGGTATCTTGCCGCTCTTGCCCAATATCATGCCCCACATGGAGTCATCCATCATCACGAACCTTCCCTTGCCTTGCTCCAGGGTGAGCAGGTTCATCAGGGCGATATTCTTCACATATTGGCTGAAAGGCGTAACCAAGGGAGGATAACCTACACGTGGCCATACGTAAGCCACCTCGTCGAAGAGCTTTACCAGCATGTCGTCTACCGACAACTCCTCCTCGCCCTTCTTCTTGCGCAGGTTGTTGATGGTTTGGCGTATACCACCCAGGTCGGCCATCATGGAGCCCATCATGCCTCCAGGCAGTCCGCAACCCAGCAACAGGGAACTCATGATCTTGTTTTGTGGATTGATGAAATATCCCAACCACTCGTCTATGAACTCCTGCGTCATGGCGCGTGCCTTCATGTAGGCGTTCATGTTGATTTCGGGCACGTCAAAGCCCTCGTTCTTCAACATGCTTTGCACGGAGATGATGTCTGGGTGCACCTTACCCCAAGACAGCGGTTCGATGGCGGTATCGATGATATCCGCTCCGTTCTCGCAAACCTCCAGAATGCTGGCCATGCTCAGGCCGGGGCCGGAGTGCCCGTGATATTCTATCAATATCTCTGGATGCTTCTCCTTGATGGCACGGGTGAGCTTGCCCAGCAAGGCGGGTTGGCCGATGCCGGCCATGTCCTTCAGGCAGATTTCCTCTGCGCCAGCCTCTATCAGCTGGTCAGCGATGTTGGTGTAGTACTCCAGTGTGTGCACGGGAGAGGTAGTGATGCAAAGCGTGCCTTGTGCCGTCATGCCAGCCTCTTTTGCCCACTTGATGGAGGGAATGATGTTCCTCACGTCGTTCAGTCCATCGAAGATGCGGGTGATATCCGTACCCTGCGCGTGCTTCACCTTGTACATCAACTGCCTTACGTCATCAGGCACGGGGTACATGCGCAGCGCGTTCAGGCCGCGATCCAGCATGTGTGTCTTGATGCCAGCCTCGTTCAGTGGCTTGCAGAAAGCTCTCACGGCCTCGTTGGGGTTTTCGCCCGCCAACAAGTTCACTTGCTCGAAAGCACCGCCGTTGGTCTCCACGCGGGCGAAGCAGCCCATTTCAATGAACACGGGAGCGATGCGAGCCAACTGGTCCTTGCGTGGCTGGAACTTACCGGAGCTCTGCCACATGTCTCGATAGACGAGACTAAACTGTATCTTCTTTTTCATCTTGGTAGAAAATGTTTCTATTGGGTTACTATATAATATAATGAGGTATAGCCCCCATTGGCATCAGAAGCCCTCTTGGGGTTTACCAAGTCGCGAAGTTAGGCAATTTTTTCCAATTATGCCATCATTCCGCTGTTTTTTTGCTTGTTTCCGCGCATCTGCCATCATTTGCGCGTGTTTCTTTCTTCCTGACATTAAAAAACACCCGCCCTTCTACCTATATATAATAAGGTATAAGGACGGGTGGATTTATTTTATCTTTCACTCTTCAGGAAGGGCATTAAAAATCTATGTCTCCTCCCGAGTTCTCGAAAACGGCGGGCGTGATATCTATGGTGAAATCTGTTTTCGTGCCACTGGTGAAAAGTTTGCCGCTATAGGTAGTTCTCTTGTTTTGCACCAGTTTCACGTTTTCGAAGTTAAATTTATTGAGAACTTCGCTGTTATCGCCAAGTATCTCTATCAAAATCTCCACATCGTTTTGCTCCTCTTGGTCCAGGATGGTATAGAATGTCATTCTTCTTGTCTTTCCCGCTTTGTCAGCATCGAGATCTACTGTGGAGGAATATTCCTTTGGACCGGGATTAAAGGTGGTGGCAGGGTTAAATTGATAGCTGCAATGTGACTTGAAAGTAGCCCTCACCTGTTTTGCGTACTCGGGGGAAATGTCCTTGGACTGTAGTGTAAATGCTGTTACCGCACGTTTCATGGGGCAAGAGAAAGAGCACTCGGGGCCAGTGATGTCGAGTTCTTGTGTGATGAACACCATATCAGAAACTTTCTCATTAGGGAAGGTAATCAAGTTTTGACTCTCTATGGTAGCGGGGGCATCTGCTTTATAGGCTACGGCTACCATTTTGTACTTTCCTAAAGGTAACTCAATAGATAAACGTCCGAAGTCTTCCTGAATACTATCTTGCTCTATGTGTCGTTCTTCGCCAGTGTATTTTGAAAGCGGGAAGATGGCTATGCTCAGTCTTGTGAAATACTTGGCTTTCTTCAGGTCACTTGCGTTCTCGTCGGTAGCGGCTTCTCCCTCATCCTCGTCAGCCCTGCTGCCGGGAGTGGTAAGGTCTTCCATGCTTACGTCGAAGAAAGAGAGGGTTACGGGTACGGTGTTTTCAGATGTTGCGGGAGAGTTGTCTCCGGTGCTGTCCATGGTCACTCCTTTTTCACAACTCGTGAGCATCGCTAGTGCCACGAATAGTGCTAGAATTGTCTTGTTCATTTTTCTATTTTGTAAAAACATACAGCGAAAGTATAAAAAACATTTCTTTTTTTAAAAATATCTAGCTCTCTACCCCTCTCGTTTTAATAAAGTTTAACTATTATGCGTCTTAAACAGCCTCTGATATGCCTCAGATAATGTCTTATACTGACATAGGTAGACACATTTATAAGTAATAACTAAATGTGTTTCT